>Ga0233425_10000522_pt1 | contig 98363 bp, 83 predicted proteins | sample Watercolumn_Towu_2_FD_181712 | JGI IMG/M metagenome (GOLD analysis project Ga0233425, IMG submission 181712) | Freshwater microbial communities from Lake Towuti, South Sulawesi, Indonesia - Watercolumn_Towuti2014_140_MG | ecosystem: Environmental > Aquatic > Freshwater > Lake | place...
GGGACATCCTACATTGCGTTTGGGATGTCCTACATTGCGTTAAGGATATCCTACATTACGTTAGGGACATCCTACATTGCGTTTGGGATGTCCTACATTGCGTTTGGGATGTCCTACATTGCGTTTGGGATGTCCTACATTGCGTTAAGGATATCCTACATTACGTTCGGGACATCCTACATTGCGTTTGGGATGTCCTACATTGCGTTTGGGATGTCCTACATTGCGTTTGGGATGTCCTACATTACGTTTGGGATGTCCTACATTGATTTCGGGACATCCCAGAAGCAATCCGGGACATCCCAAAACCAATCTGGGAAGAGAAAAACTCTAAAATTAGCGTGTTTTCATTGTTTGCCCGCTGGGGCGGGTAAATTTGTAGGACAATTTGGAAAATTGTCCTACGGTTTAATAACTGAGACCTCACAGGTTTTAAAAACCTTCGAGGTTTTGATTAATTACTTCATCAGCAGTAGTTTCTTCGTTGCGGTAAATTCTCCCGCTTGCAAGCGATAGAAATACATACCGTGAGTGAGATTGCATCGAAATAAATAAACACACGTTAATGGGAATTTACTAATTAAGTACAATATTAATACATTCGCCTTACTTAAAACGTATAATAGCTTTTCTTAGAATTTCTCCAGAACTATTTGTTGAACCAGTTAAAGAGATACTAATAGAAGGAATAATAGATTTGTTGTAATAATTACATCCTGTACTTATTACAAGCCAAGCTGTTGGTCGATAATTAAAAAATGCGCTTGACTCAAATTTCCCATCCAGTTTAAAACTTCCACCATAAGGGAACTGAACAAGCCATATACCTGTAGATATTCTAATTTCAAATTGAGGAATAATAAACTTGTGCAAAACGAATTCATTATTTCCTTCGTTCCAGCGAAGATCAAAAATATTATCGAATGCAGTATAATTAATTGGTATCCCAACTTGACCACCCAAAAACAATAATGAAAAAAAACTTTTTTTGAAATTGCTACCGTCGTGAAAAATTCTCCAATGGAGCGTTTTCCAGTTTACACCTGCCTGAAAAGAATTGCTTGTTAATGGTTTCCAGAATTCAAAATAATTTCCTAGTGTAATATCAGTAAACAACGTTTTTCTATTGAGAGATTGTAAAATATTAAATCCAGTATTGAAATCAGAATAGTTTACGTCTGCAATCGTAATTTCAGGATTACTTTTGAGAACATGTGAAAGTGAAAAGGAGGTATCTTGCACATCCTCAGAGGGGGATTGATGGATTATACAAGGAGGATGGTATAAACCTTCATCAATAATCATCATTGATGTTATTCGATTAATAATATCTGGATTTAATGTATATACTCTTTCTTTTCTAATTACTCCTTCCCATGTTTCTTCAAATTCTATAGTACGCGTCTTAAAAGCATCTTTAAAATTGTTTTTGAAATAATCATTCCAAAACCTTAATGAGTTTAAATAATTAGAATCCAATCCATAATTTCTCTTGTAAATTACGAATTCCTCTTTTATCTGCTCTAAATTGTGCTGCGAAAACTCACTATCTTTAAGAAGTAGAGATTCTAGAATTTTTTCTGCGTTTGTTTGCGAAATAGAAGTTAAAATTGGAGTTATGTTTATAACTACTATCAGACAAAGAAGTTTATATTTTCTAATACTCATAAAATATTGAATTATTACTATTGGTTTACTAATAAGGTTACTACCTTTACATTATTTCCACATTCCTTCATTTTTCAGAAAATTTTGAAAAATATTTTTAAAAAGTAGAACAATTTGGAAAATTGTCCTACGGTTTATTTCATTAGCAAAAGTTTCTTTGTTGCCGTGTAAGACAAAATTCCATTTTGTTCTACGTTTAAACGGTAGAAATACACACCGCTCGTTAATCCGCTTGCATCAAACTGAACTTCGTGCATCCCTTCATCCATTTCTCTGCTGTGAATCAACGTTGCAACTTCCTGTCCAAGAACATTATACACTTTCAACGTAACCAATCCGAAATCCGAAATCTGAAATCTCAAATTCGTTGTTGGATTAAACGGATTGGGATAATTTTGTTGCAACGCAAATTGAGACGGAACATACGTTGTATTCGCATATGAGAGCAATGATGCGTTCTCTTTCAAATCCGTTGGTTGTTTTACGATTCCAACCGTTGCTGCCGTCGCTGTGCCACTGAGTGTTACGGAGTATGGTTTCTTTTTTACAACCAATGCAGAATCTACAACGTAATTTCTCGTTGCTTTTGCCGTATCAATTGCCGCATAAAAGCCATCGTTAATGCGTTTGATAGTGTACGTGGCGATGTTGCCAAGTTCCTGATAATCTTCTAAGGTATCTATGCCAAACCGTTTCCAATATGTCATACACGAATCATAGTAATTCGCAAATTCATAGAGGGATAATCCTTTCAGATTTCTTCCCGCAAGTTGTATAACCGTATCAATGACAAGCGAGCCAAACCTTTTCGGTGTTACACCACTGTCACTCGCAAGAATATTGAGTTTGAGCAATACACCTTGCGCAATCGCGGGATTATTCATTGACGCAGTAAACTTTACCGCTTTGGAAAGTTTCTTCTTTGTTCCTTTCACCGCATCGCGCAGGTAATCGAGAGGATACGATTGCCCCGTATGTTCCCTTTTCAATCCACTTGCTAAGTCTCCGGCTTTCTTCAAATCAATCCACGCATACGCTTTGATGGAGTCTTTATTTGTTCCTTGCGAAACACCAAGAAATGTTCTGCCTTTGGGATACGATGCTTTTGGAACTTGTTTGGCAAACACATTTTCAACTGCAGTCATTATGTTCGGCGGCACAGCAAGTTTTCTTTTCTTGTATGCTAACTTCACCGTCTTCGCCGTAAAATCCGCTACCGATTCTTTGAACGTGCGATACTTCACCGTATCTGTTACGTTGCCCCAACTATTTAAATGATACAGCGAATCAATTTCATTTGCAGATAATGCACGGTTGTAAACGCGGATGTCATCGACAAAGCCGCCGAAATCATGCTGGGGTATTTGACCGACGTATCCAACCTTGATCGTGTAATTGGTATGCTGCAGGTTACTGACCGAATTCGTATTTGAAGCCGCTAAGACACCATCACGATAGAGATTTTGTATTCCGATGTTGCCATTCCAGACACAAACAATATGGTACCATCTTTGTCGCATGATCTGAACATTATTTGGAGTGGATGTGCCATTAAATCCGCCCACGAAAAACTGGATCATACTATCAGGACTGATCGTCAACAGCCATTCATAATCGGAGAAGTCTGATTTTTCTTTGCCAATAATGTTTCTCACACCTTGTGGCGGCAATGTGGCTGCTTTGATCCAACAACTGAGTGAAAATGATCTAGATCCGGAAAAATCTAAAAGGTCCGTATCTGCCACGCTTATGTAATTGGATGTGCCATCGAAATTGTATGCACGGTTTGGAGTTCCAAATCTATCACTTGACAACGTTGCTCCATTCACCGTTCCATGATTTCCATTTCCGCTTTCATCGTTCGCATTACCATTGAAGGGGTAGTAAGCGACAGGACCATAACCCCAGTCTCCGAGATGATACAACGAATCAATTTCGTTTGCAGAAAGCGCGCGGTTGTAAATGCGGAAATCGTCAAGCATTCCTTGAAAGTATTCGCCATAACCCTGACCGTAACTTCCGATAGTGCATCCGGCGCTTACGTTGAACGACGACGCCTCCGGTACATTGATTTCGTAATCCGATATACGGTCGATAAGAAAGCGATAATTAATTCCGCTTTTCACTAAGGTAAAGAAATACCAATGTCCCTGGTTATAGTCGGTTTTGTTACCTAACAGATTTGTTGCTACCCAAGAAGGCCCGCTACCGATAAAGTATGAGAACCTGTTGGAGGCGTCGACACTATAGTTAAATGAAAATCCCAACCCCGCTGCTGGTGTGGTATTAAACACTTCCTGAGCAATTTTAGAGATGTTTGATGAATTAAACCAACCGCAAATTGTGTATTGGTCCTGTCCTAAATTGAAGAGATTATTTGATTGTGCGACATCAATTTTGCTACTGGCTCCATCAAAACTATATGCACTGTTTGCATTGCCAAATCTATCAGTGGTAAGTGTTGCGCCGCTTACCGTGCCGTTATTTCCATTCCCGCTTTCATCGTTTGCGTTGTTGTTAAAGGGATAGTAGGCAACGAGTCCAGAAGTTTGTGCTATACTATTTTGAGAAATAAAAACACTGAATGTGATTATCACAAGTGTTATTATTGTCGTAAAAGAGAGTTTTAATTGTTTCATATTTTTTTTCTTTCTTAAAGGTTATTGTAAAAAAATAATTACTGAATTACACTCATACTATTTCAACGTTCCACCCATTTTCAGAAAATTTTGAAAAAATATTTTTAAAAAGTAGAACAACTTGGAAAGTTGTTTTACAATATTGCGTTTTTTGAGAAATTTTGAGGAATGGAGATGGATTTTAAAGCCAAAAGACCTTCAAGGTTTTGAAAACCTTGAAGGTTTGGGTTGTAGGACAACAATCTTTGTTGTCCATTTTTGGGGACAACTTGGAAAGTTGTCCTACGTATTTTTGGGAACAACTTGGTGAGGAAACAATTTTTTTTCGTGAGATAGATTTTGTTTGTGAACATTTTACATAGACTCTTATATTTCAATCGCAAATTATACACAAAACAGAGTGATACAATTATGGAAGTAATAACCGGAACATATAAAAACGGTCGCATCCGTCTTTCCAAAAAACCACGCACAAAAAAAGAAATGGACGTAACAGTGTATTTCAATCCAAAATCCAAAAATAAAATTGTTGGATTAACCGGTAAAGAAACACGAGAACTTGTCGGCTTATTTCACTTAGGCGGCAACGCACTCATTGATACTGAAAAACTTTACGAATGAACGAAATTGTCATTGATGCAAATTTCCTTGTTGCATTGCTTGATGGAGATGATTCTTTCCATACCAAAGCGACAGAGATAGAAATGATGATTCCGATAGAGATTCCACGTTTATATTTTGACGTTGTTGTTTCCGAGAGTTTGAGCGTTCTTGCCCGCCGTTCCGAAGAGAGAAAACGAATATTTTCTTTTCGAGAGAAAGTCCGTATGCTTCAAATAAAACTTCCGTATTCAAATATTTCTTGGGTGAGCGTTTTGATTCAAACGTATTACTCTGACATCCTTGAATTAGTGACACATCATAACGGCAAATTGAATTTTAATGACGCTTTGATTGCGTTATATATAAAGAAAAATAATCTGCAATTCATTGCTTCATTTGATTCCGATTTTGACGACGTTGCGTGGGTTCAACGAATATATACGGCAAGTGACATTGTGAAATACGTGAAATGAAAAAGCCAAACTTTTTGTAGTTCGGCTTTAAAATTCTTTTTCGATAAAGTTGTAGGACAACAATCTTTGTTGTCCTCATATTTTTTGGGGGCAACTTGGAAAGTTGTCCTACGTGTTTTTGCAACAATAATTTTTCTGTATGTTTAGTCCGTGAAATTGAAACAAAGCACAATCGAAAAATTTTCAGACGTTCTCATTCGATATGGTGAAGCATCAACAATTGGCGGCGTTGCAACAATATTTGTAGAAAATTTTCCACGTTTAATTTCCATTTTCGGAATTTTCGTTGGCACAATTATAGTTTTTCTCGGTCTTTATTTTCATAACATTTCAAACGAAAAATCAAATGTCGCGTGAAGTAGCATATTTAATTGGTTTGGCTATCGTATTTCTTTTTGCCATAGTAGGAGGAACAATAATCCTTCGTACCGGCAAAGAGAAAAAAGCGTAAATCTTCCTATAAATAATTGGAATAAGAAACCCGTGAGGTTTTCAAAACCTCTCTATGAGCCATTGGCACGGGTTTGGTTGTAGGACAACAATCTTTGTTGTCCTAAGTCATTTTGGGACAACTTGGAAAGTTGTCCTACATATTATTACGGTGAATTTTTGTCCAATGGTTGCTCCACTTTTCGTCGAGATTGAGTTTTCTTTGCGCAATTTTTTATGAATAAACGGCTGAGCAAGCGAAAAACACACGCGTAGAAATTTCTGCACGTCGGAAGCCGAATACGATTCATCAAGAATGTTCCGTATTATTTTCTTATGCTCAAAGTGAAATTCCATTATTTACGAAATCAATACCTTGCTGAAGTAAAACAAAATCATTCCGCCAAACACAACAAGCGGCGTTATGCGGTTATGCGAGCGATTGATTTCGGGAATTAAATCGCTTGCGCCGACGTATGTTGCAGCGCCAGCAGAAAATGCAAATGCAATTCCGATAAAATTTGAGTTGATGTTCGAAAAGAAAAATACTGCAACAATTCCGAGCAACGTTGCCAATGCTAATCCAAAAGCAGCAGCGATAGCGTGTTGAGTCGGACGATTTGCGGCAAGTGTAATAGATGCAACCGTTAATCCTTCGGGAAATTTATGAAGAAGAACAGCGATGAAAACTAAAATTCCTATTTGTGGATTGTACAACATTGCAGACGCAATTGAAAGCCCATCGAAAAATGCGTGAATCGCCAATCCTGTTACTGCAGAAATTCCGGCAAATGGTTTTACGATTTCGTGAGAATGAGTTTCTTCGCCGAAATGAAAATGTCCGACAATCGTATGTTCAAAAAAATGGAGCAGCGAAAATCCGATAAGAATATACAGCGATGAAATTGTTCCGATTGATTGAATACTTTCGGGAATCAATTCAAAGAAAACCAATGCGAGCAAAAATCCTGCGGAAAGAGCGAGCAGATATTCCTGAATTTTCCCAAGCCATTTTTTCCCTCTCACAACAACAATACCGCCGATGAGTTCGGAAAGAGAGGCAAGTAAACCAAGTAAGATTATTTTAAGCATTGATTGAAAGTAATTTGTAATTAGTCATTTGTCATTAGTAGTTCATCTTCGATTTCAACGATTTACAAATGACCAATGACTATTGACAACTGACTAATGACGTTGTAATTGTTCTTTACATCTTTCATAAATTCTCTTGAACAACGGATTCTCGGGAAATTCATTATGCAAATCTTCTGCAAGCGGCAATGCTTTTCTAAAATCATTTTCAAAGCGGAAACGAATTTGTAAAAGAAAATATTTTGCTTCGATGTTTGTGAACTTTCCTTCGCGCGATGCGCGTGTGAGAAATTCGATTCCTTTTTCTTTATCACCACTCGGAAGAAACCACATCAACGGTTTGACAATCGGAAATTCTTCCGGAATTGCTTCAGCGTAATATTGATACAGTCCCATTCCTAAAAATGTATCTTTGTTCGTTGTGTCGAGTGTATATGCATCCATCATCAGCGATAACCCTTTTTTTCCGTCGAGAATTGCGGTGAGCCAGTTTTTACGATGCACTTCCAAACGCCCGCGATAACCAAGTGCGCCACCTTTGTAAAACATTGCATTTACCCGCCGCGGCGGGTGAACATCGTTTTCATTTGAATCAAGAATTTTGTCACAAATCTCAATCGTTTTTTCTATTTGTGAAAAATATTGTTCATCGAACTGCGTATTGTCTTTGTCGAGTAAAATTTTCCAGTATGTTGTCATTGCAGAAAAAAAATATCCTTCGGGTTCAGAAGGATAATCGTTGATGATTTCTTGAAACAATGAATCCGTTTTTTGAAATTCGCAATTGTAAATAAGCGGGATTGCGTTTTCAATTTTCATTTCCATTTCTGTTTTCTGTTGTGAGAACAAAAGAATGGGGAAGAAGAAAACTAACCACGAATTGCGCGAATGAAACACGAATCGCCACAGATAGATTCGTGAAAATCCGTGTAGCATCCGTGTAATTCGTGGTGAATAATTCAAGTTACAATCTTTCCGACAGCCAACTTTTCAACTGCGAAATATTCACACGCACTTGTTCCATCGAATCACGCTCACGGATTGTTACCGTTTGATTCTCCAATGTTTCGGAATCAACAGTAATGCAAAACGGCGTTCCTATTTCATCTTGCCTTCTATATCGTCTGCCCACTGCGCCACTATCATCGTAAAACACGCGGAACGAATTTCGCAAATCGTGTTCAATATTTTTTGCAATCTCCGGCATTCCATCGCGATTGACGAGTGGAAAAATTGCCGCTTTCATCGGCGCAAGTTTCGGATGAAATTTTAACACGACACGCGTTTCCATTTCGCCTTCTGCAGTTCGCGCTTCTTCTTCGCGATACGATTCAACCAAAAATGCCATACACGAACGGCTTGCTCCTGCCGATGTTTCGATAATAAACGGAACAAATTTTTCCTTCGTCGCTTCATCAAAATATTTTAAACTTTTTCCACTGTATTCTTCGTGGCGGGACAAATCGAAATTCGTGCGATTGTGAATGCCTTCAATTTCTCCCCAGCCGAACGGGAATTGATATTCGATATCATAAGCGTTGCGCGCATAGTGAGCGAGTTTTTCGTGCTTGTGCCATTGCAGTTTTTCTTTGCGAATTCCCAAATCCAAGAACCATTGCATTCGCTGTTCGCGCCAGTATTCAAACCACGTTTCGTCCGTTCCTTCTTTCACAAAAAATTGCATTTCCATTTGTTCAAACTCGCGCGTGCGGAAAAGAAAATTTTTTGTGTTGATTTCATTGCGAAATGCTTTTCCAATTTGTGCAATGCCGAATGGAATTTTTTGCCGCGATGCCGATTGCACATTGAGAAAGTTCACGAAAATTCCTTGCGCGGTTTCCGGTCGCAAATACACGACGGCGGAAGAATCTTCCATGGGTCCGATGTATGTTTTGAACATCAAATTGAATTTGCGTGCGTCGGTAAATGTTCCCTTGTTTCCGCATTGTAAACAAGCAAGTGTTGCAATTATTTTTGATACGAGCGCATCATCGTTCGCAATTTTTGCAAACTCACTTTCTATTGTTTCATCTTTTTGCTGTCCTTCAAATTTTCCGGTGAACAATTCGCGCAACGTTTCTTTTTTCTTTTTTGTCGAAAGTTCATCGAACAAAATATCCACCCGATACCGCGCTTTACATTGTTTGCAATCTACCATCGGGTCGGTAAAATTTTCCACGTGTCCCGATGCTTCCCACACGCGCGGATGCATCAAAATTGCTGCATCAATTCCTTCAACGTCCTCGCGGAACGTCATTGCTTTCCACCACGCGTCTTTGATGTTGCGCAGCAGTTCAACACCGAGCGGACCGTAATCCCAGCAGCCGTTGAGCCCGCCGTAAATTTCTGATGATTGAAAAATAAATCCCCGCCGTTTTGCCAGCGAGACGATTTTATCCATTATGTTTTCTTGTTGTTTGGGCATAGAGTAATTTGTAGTATTGAATTTTGCGGCACAAAAATAAGAGATTATTCTTTGAAGAAAAATAAAAAAACCTTCAAGTATTATTAGAACTTAAAGGTTTATTGTTTCAAAGTAATCTTCATTATGTAGTGAAAGTATTATTACAGTTTGAACAAATTGTCGGTTTTCTTCCTGCAAGAAGTGAAAGCAAACCTAATGGGAAAAAGCAAATTGAAACCCAAATTTGCCAAGTTTTATAACCAGCTCTTTGAGTAATTTTTTCACATTTAGGACAAGTTACTTGCGACATCATTACACCTCCTTTCATTTTCTAAACAAAAAATTTTAATAACCACCTTCCCACTAATACCATGAACAATGTTTTGTCACATATTGAAGAAATTCTTACTTCAACATTCCATGAAACTTGAATTGTGTTTTTGAGAATAAGTGAAAATGATAAATAAACGGATACAAAAATAAGAAATACTATTATCGGTAATCCTAATGGATGAAATCGCATCGAATCAATAAAATGAAAATGTAAAGCCGCATTGGTTGATCTTGTAATTCCACAGACTGGGCAATCTATTCCCAACAAGGTCTTAAATAAACATAAACACGGAAATCTCATTTCACTTACTTGATAAACTTCTGTGTTAAATAAATAACTACAACAAATAAAAGTACCATACATCCCCAACATCCTTAAACGCCATCTTTGTTGTTCGTTATATGTTTTGACTTTACTTGGGATTGAAAATCTCATAGTTGTTTTTTAAAACAAAAAAAGGACGCAACCAATTACGTCCAAATCTGAGGTACTGTCATACCCGCGTACAAAGACTTAAAGTGGCTACGTCCATTGCTGGACGTAATCATCACTTGTTCTAGTACGCTTTGAAAATTGACAGTTTTCAGATTTGAACGCAGCGAAAAACTACGTTGTTTTTTTATTTTAGTTTGTTACATAAAAAATTGTTTGGTTAAAATATTGTTATGCTTTTGTTTCTTTCACTGATTTTCTTGCAATGAGTATTGATACTAAAGCAAAGAGTAATAATATTCCTAACATTGAATAGTAGTATTCCATAATGTTTAATTTTTCTTACTTACTAAATTGTGAATGTAAATTCCTGACACAATTAACACCAATCCAATGAGCCCGCCAATAAATGCAACACTCCGGGGAATCCCACCAAGGAAAATTCCTGCAATGTTTCCTATTACTGCCGCTTCTCCGAGCCGAATGAACGCATCTGCTAATTTTTCAAGCGCTTGCTTCGTGAGTTTCATCAATGTGGTTAACTTTTTGCGAGTGAAATATAGTGAAAAAAATTACTCATTTACTTTTCACAACTTTCTTATTTGCAACATTTACTTTTGGTTTTGGCGGCGAAGGTAAATTGTTTGTAGTCGTAAGTTGAATTTGTTCAACAATAATTCCTTCAAACTTAATATTCATAAAGAGCATTCTCTTTTTCAAATCTTGTGTTGCAAATGGTTCGCAGTTGTAGTTCCTCGCAAGTTCGTGCAAAGATTTATTGACAAGCGTTGGAGAAATTTCTTTCGGTAAAGAAACATTTCTCGAGTACCGTTTCCATTTTGTTTTTGGAATTTCAACTTCGCTTTTTTTCAGCCAATATTCTTTTACGCCAAGTTGAAATAATGCCGTATCAATTTTTGTGTCAAGAACAACAAGCAATGAATCAACATTCGGTTTCGGAAATTCTTTCGTCGAAAAACTCGCGATAATTTTGTTGTAACTCAATGCGAGACACAACACTGCAAGCACAGCAACAAAAATTATTCTAATTGAAATGTATCGCGGAATTTCCATAATGTTCTTTGTCAATCGTCATTTGTCATTAGTGTTTCAATGAAAATATTTACGAATGACACATTACCAATGACGAATTACTTTCCTTGAAAATTCGCTTTTCGTTTTTCGAGAAATGCTTTTGTTCCTTCTTTCATATCAGCAGAATCGCAACATACACCGAACAAACTCGCTTCCAATTTCAACCCTTCGCTGAGCGGAGTTTCCATTGTCATATTGATTGCTTTCAGCGACATACGAATTGCAAGTTGTCCTTTCGATGCAATTGTCGTTGCAATATCGTTTGCAGTTTTTAACAATTCGGAAAGCGGAACAACTTTATTCACCAAGCCGATACGCAACGCTTCATTCGCATCAATTTGATTTCCCGTGAGAATCATTTCCATGGCTTTTCCAACGCCGATAATTCGTGCGAGACGTTGCGTTCCACCGTAACCGGGAATAATTCCGAGATTTACTTCCGGTTGTCCGAACTTTGCATTCTCGCTTGCAATGCGAATGTGACAAGCAAGAGCAAGTTCACAACCTCCACCGAGCGCATAACCATTGACTGCGGCAATTACCGGTTTTCCAAGATGTTGAATCGCATCAAAAATTTCTTGTCCGCCGCTTGCAAATTCCTTTCCCGAATTTCCAACGAGCGTTGTGAGTTCGCCGATATCGGTTCCTGCGACAAATGCTTTTTCTCCCGCGCCGGTAAGAATAACAACATCAACATCATCGGAGGTTTTCAAATGTTCAAAAAGGTTTTTCAATTCCGATTTTGCCATTGCATTGAGCGCATTGAGTTTATCGGGACGATTGATTGTTACAGTGGCGATTTTGTTTTCTGTAGAAAATAAAAGTGTTTGGAATGTCATAGAATTTGTTTGGAAAAAAAAACTTTGTGTCTTGGTGTCTTGGTGTTTAAATTATTTTACCACAAAGACACCAAGACACAAAATAAATCTAAAATGTAAAATTTGAAATCTAAAATGCTCTACGCCACTTCAACACGACTTTGGTCGCCAATCATAAAGCGGTGAACGCGAGGCTTTCCTATTGCTTCGACAATTTCCACATCGTTGCCGAGAATACTTCCTTCGATACGAATATTCACATTTTCAATTTTGCATTTTGTCATTACAATGCTGTATTCCACTTCGCTGTTTTTCACAAATGAATCATCGCCAATAGAAGTGAACGGACCAACGTAACTGTTTTCAATGATGCAATTTTTTCCGATGATTGCGGGACCACGAACAATTGAATTAATGACTTTTGCACCGTTTTCCAAAATAATTTTTCCCGCAATTGTAGAAAGTGAATCAACATCGCCGGAAATTTTTGTTTGAATGTTATCGAGAATGAGACGATTCGCTTCGAGTAAATCATTCGGTTTTCCTGTGTCTTTCCACCAACCGGTAATTTCCGCATAGCCAATCGAAAAACCTTTGTCAATCAAATATTGATGAGCATCGGAAATTTCCAACTCACCGCGCGCAGATGGTTTGATATTGTTCACCGCTTCAAAAATGTGATGATTGTAAATGTAAATTCCCGAAACAGCGAATTGACTTTTTGGATGTCTCGGTTTTTCTTCGACAGCAACAATGCGGTTATTTTTTATTTCGGGAACACCGAATCGCTCGGGGTCTTTTACTTTTGAAAGCGTGAGAAAACAATCGCACTTGCTTTTTTCAAACTCGTCAATGAAACGTTTTACGCCGCCGACAACCATATTATCGCCGAGGTAAAAAATAAAATTATCTTTGCCGATAAATTTTTCTGCGAGTTGAACAACTTGCGAAAGTCCTCCGGGAACAGTTTGCGGAATGAATGTAATCTTCGCGTTCCATTTGTCACCGTTGCCGATTGTCTTTTGAACTTCGGTATCGTCTGCATTGACAACGATACCGATTTCTTTTATTCCCGCATCAACTACGTGTTCAATCGCGTAGTGCAAAATCGGTTTGTTCGCGATGGGAATGAGATGTTTATTTTGCGTGTGTGTGAGTGGCCGAAGGCGAGTTCCGCGCCCGCCGCTTGCGATGAGTGCTTTCATATTTTCAAATAATTTTTTCGGCGACAAAAATACGAAAATGCTTCGACTTCATTTAGCAAAACAAAATCGTATGTCTTGAGAAAAGTGAGTGAGTTAATACACTTGTACTTTTGTTTTCGAAATGACGAGGAGAGAATGTTGTTGTTGAAGTAAGTAGGTAATTTCGTTCCAATGCGAATCGAGGATGTTCAACAATTGTTGAATGGAACAATTTCCAACAGAAAGAAAAACAGTTTGTGGAGGCGCACCGAAAAGAAGGGAACGTTCAAAAAAATCATTGTCTTTGCTTATGATGATGAATGAATTTTCTCTCGCATACTTCCAGAGAAAATCATCGGAAAAATTTAAACCTTCGCTTAACGAATAAACATGGAGAGATTCTTCTCCTCGTTGTTTCAGCCAAGTGCATAAACGCGGCGGAAGTTGAGCGTCAACAAGCCATTTCATCCTATTACTGCTTCGAGCGGCTCAACCGAGAACGATGACATTCGCGCAGCAAAATTTAAACACGCTTTTATATCGTCTGTTTCGAGATAGGGAAAATCATTTAAGATTTCTGTTTCTGACATTCCGCCGGCAAGCATTTCCAAAATGTTTGAAACCATAATTCTCATTCCTCGAATCGTTGGTTTTCCGCCGCATATTTCCGGGACTATGGTAATTCTGGAAAAAAGTTCTTGTTCTTTCATAGGGTTTAAAATTTTTGGTGGGCTAAAATACGAAAAGTTTCACTTCGATTTATTTTCTTTTCAGTAACGCCAATATTTTTTTCTCTTGTTCAACTGTAAAACTTCTTCTTTCTTTGGCAATCGCAACTGCTTTTGTTCCGAGTTCTTTGTAAAGAGTAATAAGTTGCGGAGAAAATTTTTGTAGTGCGTTCAAATGCATTTCAATAGTTTTTATGTCTCCGCGAGGAATTGGACCTGTTAATGCAGATGAAGGAGAAGTTGAAAGCGCATTTGTAATTGACGATAGAAGAAGAGGGGAGAACGTACTTTTCCATTCGTTGGCAAAGGGAAAGTGTGAAGCAATTTCTTCAATGACTTTTAAAAGTGTAACAGAAAAACTTGAACTCACAACACACGCAAGATGATAAAACGGTTTGATTCCCGCTTTCGCGGGAATGACAATTGATGTGCCGTTCAATTTTTTTGCAACTTGTTTCATTGTTGGTTGCATTTTTTTTTCACATTCAATGCCAAAACAAATATTGTGGGAAATATTGTTCTTGATTTGTTGAGAAGAAAATTGTTTTGGAAAAGTTTGAATGGGATGAAATCCGGCAACGTTCGCTCCTTTGTTTTTCAAAGGTGAAAGAACATCAACAGAATGAACGCCGGAAACATGCGCGACATTTATTTTTTTGAAATTGAGTTTCGCGCTTTGAGCAATTTCATCGGCGACGTTTTTCAAAACGCCATCGGGAACAGCGAGAAGAAGGAATTCCGTTTGTGGAGAAATATCTTTTACCGAAGCAGAAATATTTTTGCAGTGAACAAGTTTGCCAAGTTTCTTTGCCGATTCGTTTGTTCGTGAAATGATTGAAACAATTTCAAAACCATTTTCTTTGAAAAGCAAAGCAAGTGTAGAACCGACTTTTCCAGCGCCAACAATGGAAACTTTTTTTTTCATTTCATGACTGCAATGAAGTGCGGGAGAGCAACACACGCAAATGATTTTGAATTGAGATTACCGTTCGGTTAAGTAAGTCCGCTATTTCGTACGGTGATTTATTCTGATAGTTATCGAGCAAAAATTCATTTTCTGCCTTACTCCATTTGCGTTGTGATACGTGAGGTGTAATGCCGAGGCGTTTTGCATGATAGTACACAAGTTTTTCGTTCACGTCTAATTTCCTCGCGACTTCTGCAAGTGAATATTGCGAATGATTTTGTAATACAAATGCATCCATTTCTTTCGTCCATACCCAAAAACCTTTTCGCAACAATCCTAATTTTCTTGCTTTTTTCCAGATACCACTTTGCGGACGCTTGAGGATTTCTTCGATTTGTTTAACAGGAATAGAAGAATCAGGAAATAGTTTTATGAGTTTTTTCGTTTCCTCTTCTGTCCAAGGTGCTGCAGATGGTTGTTTGATACTGAGTTTAGCTGCTTTGCTGTGTATTGCATCCATTGATTTATGGAGTGTTCTGCCAATGGAGCGCGCTGTTTTTTTTAGATAATTTTTTTTGAGATACCGGATCTCCCATTCTTTCCATCGAATAAAAATTGTTCCTCTGATTCCGATACGCCCGGCTCTTGCTGTAACTGCTACCGCAGATTTACCAAGTTTTTTTGCAATGTATTTTGCTCCTTTGCTTGAATAATATTTTCTGATAAAAGCGTTTTCTTCTTTTGTCCAAAGCGTTGGTGAAATGAATTTAATTTTTAAATCCGATGCCTTCATTCTTACAGCAAAAAGAGAACGCCCTATGGTTTGTGCTACATATTTAGCGCCTTTTTTCTGATAATGTGTTTTAAGAACTAGTAATTCTTCCTGTGTCCACACGTTTCTCATATTTGCGATTCTTTGGGTGTATTTTTTTTTGTAACAACCGCACTCATATATCCTACAACTCTTTCGCGTTGTCCCGTAACATCGCCGGAATTGCAATGATGCAGAATTCTTGTTTGCGTTGCGCCGAGAAGTTTTGCGGCGTGAAGAATTGCAACAACACAACCTCCGCCGCAACCTTCAGTTTCATTGTTTTCAATTTTCATCATTAGTTTTTCTTCGTCAAAGTGTTTTACGCAATCAATAAATTTTTCGTCAAGTTCATTTGCGATTTCTGTGGAATAATAATGCGACAAATCCGAACTTGCAATGAGGACAATGCTTTTGTCTTTTGAAATTTTTGCAAGCGTTTCTCCAAGCGAAAAACAATTTTCCCTCGATTGATTTCCAATAACAATTGGAAGAATTTTTATTCTATTGCCAAAGAGTAATTGCAGAAACGGGAGTTGAACTTCGATTGCGTGTTCTTTTCTGTGCCCGATTTCGTCGGCGATTATGTTCTTGTTTTCTTTTAAAAGTAGCGAACGCAAATCGTGAGCAATTTCAACTTCACCCAAAGGAGTTGCGTAACTTTTCCCGGGATACACAGAAACATTTTCATAAAATTCAAAATGGCTTGGCGCAACGATGATTGCAGTTTCAATATTTTTTTGTTCGAGAGTTTTGTATCCGTACGCCGCAGTTAAACCGGAATACATATAGCCCGCGTGAGGAGAGATGAGCGCGATGATATTTCCTTGAAGAGCGAGAGGATGAATTTTTTCAAAGAGTTGAGAAATTTCGCTGGAAAGTTTTTCAGGATTTTTTGTATAAAACATTCCTGCAACCGATGGAGCGCGAACAGAGTTTTTCAGATTCATAGAACAGTATCCACTAATCCGTGTTCGCTAAAAATTTCTGCGGAGAAGGTGAAAACTTTCGTTGCAGTATCTTTCCACGCATCGGGTTTTAATCCTGCTTTCATAGAAGTGTTGTTGAGAAATTCTTCTGCGTTCCATTTCATTTCGGTAGCAACTTGCGGAAGAAGAAGCCCGCGATAATGTTCGCGTATTACATAAATGCCGTGTTTTCCGATTTCAATTTCCGAGGACGCGGCGATTGGTTGCAACGATGAAAGAACAGAAATTTCGATGTGCAGAATGTCCAGTTCTCGCTTCGTGAGAGGAAAGAAGCGCGGGTCATCTTTAGCGGCTTTCACGGCAACTTCACGCACAGTTTGATGCAACGTTTTTTTTGCTTCCACATAACCGATGCAGCCGCGTAAAGTTTTTTTCACTTTGAGTGTAACAAATGCGCCGCACGGGGTGAGTAAATTCGGCGAGAGATTGTTCGGAAGTTTATCGGGTTTTCCGGCAATAACGCGTTCAATCGAAGAGCGCGCAATTTGCAAGAGTGAGAGTTTATCGTCTTTCGAAAGTTCCATAAGCATAATTTTTGCGTTCAAAATTACTAATTCGTAGTGTAGTTTTCAACTTATTTTTACATACTTAATTTTTGTTCACGTTTGTTTGTTCAAATCAAAAACAAAAGCGTATATTCTGCCTCAACAAATCACAACATTCAATCACTTTTTTCTTATGATGGACTACAAGATGAAAAAAATCTTCTGCAGATGACGTTTGGTTGAAAGAAAATATAATTCCTCTTGGAAAAACAAAGGCAATTGGACTTTCAGTGATACAATAAACGGAACACTGATTCGATTAAATGATAATGGTGTAAACGGATATTCACTTGCGAATGATAAAGTGTGGTGCGACAATGAATTTTCCAGAATACACGCGCATTGGAGATTTTCGTTATCGGTTCAAATTTTCTTTGGAGCAAAATTATCCCAATCCATTTAATCCAACAACGAATTTGACATTTGTCATTAGTCAGTCGTCAGTTGTAAATCTCAAAGTATATAATCTTCTCGGCGAATAAGTTGCAGAACTTATTCACACCAGATTAATGAATGAAGGAAAACACGAAGTAAAATTCGATGTTTCACAATTGCAAAGTGGAATATATTTCTATCGTTTATCTGTAACGTTAGATGGAATCTTGCGCAACACAGAAACGAAGAAATTGGTTTTGTTGAAATGAGTTTTTTTTGCAATGACGAAGCGAGTAATACATAGGAAGTAATCGTTGCAAAATGTTTTTGAGTTTAAGGTAGATTTTTAGTGGCAGTTAATTTATCAACATACTTTTTCCTTTTCATTTCAGCGTTGTTGACGTTGAGGAAATGTTTTGTCCTTTGTCAAAAACGCTTTAGCTCTGCCCCCCCCCACGAGTTTAAATTCTCGTCTCGTAAACTTTTCACACTATTCACTTCTTTGTACGGAGCAGTTGCTGCGCCCTCCGTAATGCGGTGAGTTTTTCTCCAGACCTTCTCCACAAAGGCAAATGTGGAAAGTTATTATCTAACAAATTTTTTAACAACCAAATTTTAATAAGGATTTTTTTATATGAGTAAATTATTTTTAGTAGGATTAGCTTTTATAGCAATTACCTTAACAGTTACCCCTACAATTGCATTAGCCCCATCAAACGGAATATGGGGATATGTTTACGAATGGCATGGAACGCCTACCAGTACTGCATGTGAAGTTACAACACAAGTAAATTATGGTAGTTATACCAAAACATTTAAAGTCAATGAGACGAATTATAATGGTCCAGGTGGTTACTTGCTTGTTCCTGGACCGAATGATCCGCCTTTTCCTGCAAATGTGCAACAGCAAGTTGCTGCAAACAATGGTGGAAGAGTTGGAGTTGCTGTTTTTAATTATAGCGGCAGTTATCAACAAGCTCCAACTATTACATTGACTGAATTTTCCATTTACTAATTAAAACAGAAGGAGAGAGAAAACTATATACTTCGTTTTCTCTCTCTTTTATATTATAAAATAAAATCCTTGAGTTTCAGATAGATATTATATGTTTTTCGTGTTATCTCTTCTCTTAATGCTTCCAAATTTTTTTGCTGGTAATGAGAAAAATTATGATAATAATATGCCAGAGATTATGCCAGGTTTTCCTTTGCGTATTGATTCGGGGTTTACTATTCTTTCATCTCCTTTACTTGTTGATTTTGATGGTGATGGAAACTTAGAGATAGTGACCACAACTGGAATAAATGGCATAAACAACCGAATGATTTTTATTTATAGGTCAAATGGAAATATTTATCCTGGTTGGCCTCAACAACTTCCCTTCAATGATCCCCCTTACAGTACAGCCGCAGGTGATATTGACAACGATGGAACGATAGATCTAGCTGTACTTGCCTCTCATAATATATACGTCTTTCATTCAGATGGAACACTAATGAGTGGGTTTCCCGCTTACTACCATGACAATTCCTATATAGTAAGCTATGAATTAATTCTTTTTGACTTAGATAATGACAAGAAATTGGAAATCATTACACAAAATGGTAACAGTGTTTTAGTATTTAATTCTAACGGACAGTTACGAACAGGCTGGCCTCAATTCCTATTAGGAAATCCCGCTACAAAGCCTTGTGTAGGCGATATCAATAATGATGGAACCGCAGAAATAGTAACGACCTCTATGCTCTGGCGTCCTCAACCTGGAGTTTATGATTCAAGTCGCATATATGTTTTTCAAAGTGATGGAACTCTTTTTCCAGGATGGCCAGTTGAAATGGATTCCAATTACTCATTTTGGGGTTCAGTTAATCCCGCAATTCTAAAACAATCTCAAAATGGGGCACTTATTATAACGTCAAGTAATAGAATGGTTGGGTCAGATTTGAGTTGCATTGTATCCCTGTTTACACCTTCAGCACAACTGTTTCGAAGATGGAAAATCAGTGATGAAGATTTTGTGAGCGGTGGTATTTCTCTTGCGGATTTCAATTTCAATGAAAAGGTTAAAATAGTTACTTCATTGTACATTCTCAGTAAAGTGATTATATCAGATTTAAACGGAAATATTCTTCCTACACTGCCAATGATAGGTCAAATAAGTGGTCCTGATAATCCTACTTTATGTAAAGCTACGTCATTAGATACTTTAAACATTATAACAAAAGATAACAGCAGTACTGTTCAATCTGATTCTAGTGCAATATACGTTTACCGATTTAATGGCTCACATATTGAGTGGTCGCCGTTTCCCACGAAAGGAATACCTAAGTTTAATCCCATACTTAATGATATAGATGGAAATGGGATAACAGATATGATAGTAATTACCACAACTTACATAAATAATAATTACCTCTACGTTTGGACTCTTTCTGATGTTCCTTACAATCGCGAAAATTTTCCTTGGCCAATGTATGGTCACGATAGATATAGAACATCGCAATATGGTTTTGTTCCACCCGATGAAATTGTCAGTGTTTCATCGTATGAGCAAACACCGTTGGAGTTTTCGTTGGAGCAAAATTATCCGAATCCGTTTAATCCGCAAACAAAGTTGTCATTTGTCCTTGGTCAGTCGTCATTAGTAACACTGAACGTGTACAACATACTTGGAGAAAAAATAATAACACTTATCAATGATGAATCAATGCAAGCAGGAAAACACGAAGTAAAATTTGATGCTTCACAATTGCAAAGCGGAATATATTTCTATCGCTTATCTGCGGGAAAATATATTGAGACAAAGAAAATGGTGTTATTAAAATGATTTGCGATTTGGGATATGAGTTACAAGGTCAAGTGGAAATGCTTGACCTTTTTTATTTATATTGGTGCGAAAATTTTTTCACGCAATGTACTTTATAGACGAAGCGACGATATACGTAAAAGCCGGTGATGGCGGCGATGGCATTATAAGTTTTCGACGAGAAAAATATATCCCGAAAGGAGGACCAGATGGCGGCAACGGCGGGAATGGTGGCGATGTAATATTTCGTGCAGATAAGCATCTTGCAACGTTGATTGATTTTCAGTACAAGCAACAATACTTTGCTGAACAAGGGATTCACGGAAGCGGTGCAAAGAAAACAGGGAAAGACGGGAAAAAACTTGTGATTCGTGTGCCTTGCGGAACGGAAATTTACGACGATAAAACTAATGTGTTGTTGGTTGATTTCGTACACGATGGGCAAGAAAAAGTAATAGCCAAAGGCGGAAAAGGAGGACGAGGAAATAAAGAATTTGCAACGCCATCGAATCAAACGCCGCGCGTTTGTGAAGATGGAAAACCGGGAGAAGAAATTCACGTGCGTCTTTCGTTGAAATTACTTGCCGATGTAGGATTCGTGGGATTGCCGAATGCAGGAAAGTCAACACTTATCTCGCGAATTTCTGCGGCAAAACCGAAGATTGCGGAATATCCGTTCACAACACTTGTGCCCAATCTTGGAATTGTACGTATTGATGAAGAAAAAAGTTTTGTTGTTGCCGATATGCCGGGACTTATTGAAGGTGCGCATTCGGGGAAAGGACTTGGCATTCAATTTTTAAAACATATTGAGCGAACAAAAGCATTGGTGTTGATGCTCGATGCGACTTCGGAAAACATACTGGAAACGTACAAAATACTGATTCAAGAGATGAAATTATTTAACGAAGATTTGCTCAATCGTCAACGTGTTGTTGCGTTGACAAAAATAGATGTACTCAATGAAAAAGAACGGAAAAAAAAATTCAAAATTCGATTTGAGCGAGGAATGGATACGTATCCGATTTCCGCAGTGAGCGGCGAAGGAATTCAGGAACTTGTTCAAGCGATGTGGAACAAATTACAAAAAAATAAAAATAAATCTGTATGAAAATCAAAATATTATTATGCGTTCTTGTTACTGTTGTTTATTCATTGACTCTTTTCTCGCAATCAACGAGAGCGGATTCTTTGTCGCGTCAGCAGATAGAAAAAATTACTGAAAATCAATACCGTCTCGGCAATGTATTTATTGATACAGAAAAAAGAGAACTTACACTGAATGGTGTGGTCAATCAAGATTCCGGAATGATTGAATTGGTTGCATGCGCTCCCGGAGGAAAAACACACGAAAGCGTTTTTGTTTGGGATGTAGTGCCGTATCATTTGCAGGTAGCATTATTACTTCTTGGATTAAAAAATGGAAAAAGTGTTTCTGTTCAAGGTGATACGACGCTACCGATTGGAGATTCAGTGTACGTCTATGTAAGTTGGAAAGAACAAGGAAGAACGATTGAGCATCGTGCAGAAGATGTTGTATTCGACATTTTAAAAAATAAACCGATGGAACATACGGCGTGGATATTTGCCGGCTCGAAACTTATCGAAGGAAAATTTATGGCGGATGTCGAAAAATCGTTGATGACAACATACCGCGATCCATTTACGATTTTGGATAATCCACTGCGGGGAGGAACCGATGATACGATTTACCGCGTGAACACAAACGTTGTACCAAAGAAGGGGAGTTTCATTAGTGTACGAATAGTTTCGCAGAAATAATTTTTTAAAAAAGTGATAAGAAAAGTTGGAATTTAAAAAAAATAATGATATATAATACCTAAATTTTTTACGATAAGGTTTGTCCTCATTTATGATGCGTTGGTACTTTTTATTTATTCTATTTCTTTTTTCTTCAAATCTTTTTTCTCAACCGGTGAAAATAGATGTTTCACTTCGCAAAGAAGTTGAACATTCGATTCAACGAGGTTTGCAATGGTTAGAAAAAAATCAAGAACTTGATGGTTCGTGGGGACACTATCCAGCGATTACAGCGCTTGCTGTAGTTTCATTCCTAAAAAGTCCACAATCCGTTTTCGATAATAAAAGTGTTGCTCCCGAAAAAGGTATTCAATTTATTTTATCGTGTCAAAAAGATGATGGCGGTATTTATGTTGATGACCTTGCTGGATATAATACTGCAATATGTTTGCTTGCTTTAGTTGCAGCAGATAATCCCGAGTATACGAACGCAATACAACGCGCGCGCGATTTTTTGCTTTCGTTACAATGGGATGAAACGAAAGGCTATGAAAATTCTGAACCATTGTTTGGAGGAATTGGTTATGGACAAAAAGAGCGACCCGATTTGTCCAATTTACAATGGGCAATAGAAGCATTGAAAGAATCCGAGAAGTATAAAAAAATTCCAGAATCAACAAATAAAGAGAAAGAATTTTCCGGAACAGGAAAAAAAGAAACCGTGCTTGCAAGCAAGGAATTGTTTTGGGATAATGCATTACTATTTATTCAACGTTGTCAGAATTTAAAAAGCACGAACGACAGAACGTGGGCGGGAGATGACGGCGGTTTTATTTATTCGCCATCGGAAAGCAAAGCGGGAGATTATACTTCGTACGGTAGTATGACGTATGCAGGAATGAAAAGTTTGATATATGCAAAAGTTCAGAAAGACGATAAACGAGTACAGGCGGCGTATCAATGGATAAAAAGACACTTTACTTTGGAAGAGAATCCGAATATGGGAAAGCAAGGATTGTTTTATTATTATCACACTATGGCAAAATCGCTTGACGCATTAGGGGAAGAGAACATCGTAGATGAAACGGGAAAATCGCATTCGTGGCGAAAAGAGTTTTTAGAAAAATTGATTTCATTACAACACGGCGATGGATACTGGCTTAATCAGAATAATCGTTGGTGGGAAAATCAAAAAACATTAGTTACGGCATATTCGCTCATTTCAATGGAGTATGCTTTACGATAAAAAACGCAAGTTTATTTTTTTTCACAATTCACTTCATTTATTAATTCACGAATCAAAAAAATAATAAGGAACTAATTTATGTCACGCATAAAATTACTTACTCTGATAACGTTTTTTTCTTTGGCGGTAATGTCAAGTTACAGTCAAGTGAAAGATAATTATCTTGAACGAGCCCAACAATTGTTGGAGAACTATCAATTTGATAGTCCCGCTCCTCCTTCTTCGGAAACACCTGAAGAATCGTGGAAGAGATTTTATCAACAGCCAAATCCGAGTGTTTCAAAAACTCTTGGATATCACGTCAATATGATGCCGAGTTTTTACACAAGCGGCAACTATGCAAATTTCGTTATCAACCAAGCCGGTGATGTTTGGGGTAACGTTAATGGAGGCACATCGCCCTATAGATATTATCTTGATTATGGTGATGGAACAATAGATTCTGGAACAGTTTCGAATCCAAAATTTATCGGAGCATCGCACACGTACGCTTTTGCGGGAGTGAAGACTGCGGAACTTTTGGTCATTGACAACGCGGGACTTCGAGATTCTGACCAAACTGTTATTCGCGTATTTGCTTCAACAACAAAACAAATCCGAATCAATCAAGCGATTGATAAAGGATTAGTTTATTTATATAAAAACCAAAACGCATCAGGTTGGTGGTACAGCAGTTCCGGAGAATACGGTTTTGGAACAACCGGAATCGCCCTTTTAGCATTTGAGGAAAATGGACATCGTCCGCTCAATGACCAAAACAAAGATATTTATGCCGAATATGTTCGACTGGGATTGAATTGGTTAATGACAAATTCATCACCAGTGAACGTTTCTTCTCATGGCGGCGGCGATCCGGAAGAATTAAGCAAAAATCCTTCTATGCCGCAATATGGATATGGATTAACCGGGAAAGGAGTTACTCCGTATTTATCAAATAGTCACGGTACGTATGCAACTTCTTGTGCTATGCTTGGAATCGTCGGTGCATTCACGAGCGGTGATGACGCAAAAACTGATACGATAAAAGTCGGTACGTATGCAACGTTCTTCAATTCAACAAAAGGTTACTATCCCACGTACTACGATTATATGGTTGATGCTACTGAATTGTTCTCCCACACACAAGGCGACGGAACTTCGTACGTTGCTGGCGGATGGCAATACAGTATTATTTCCGTAACTGGCAATAACGGACATTATAACGCAATCAATGAGAGCGGTTACAATGATGGCTCAGCAAATCAGTGGCCCGTATTGTTGTTTGATGCGGCAAAAGATGCTTGGGGAATAGATGTACCAAGTTATCTTAAACCGCGTGCGAGAAATGCTATGATTGCCTTAACCAATGCAAATGGCGGTGTAGGTTACACATCCAATGCTTCTTGGTTGAATACTGCGAAAACTGCAAGCGCGGTAATCGTTTATGCTTGGATAGATTCAACAGATAATTATTCGTATGCTAAAAACGGTATAAAGTACGTATCTGATCGTTGGTATAATCATGGTTACGGCGGTTCTGACAATGCTGGATGGATTGCAAATATGTATGCAATGTATGGTGTTAAGAAAAGTCTTGTTCTCATTAATTCGGGACAAGGTATTCAAAATATTACCTACACATATAGCAGCAATACTGTAACAAGAAACTGGCAAGATGATTTAAATGCATATTTGCTTGGCGATTGGTCGCTTGCGGGCGGCGCGCCTCCGGGAGTAACGACAACTTACACGACATCACAAGCATTTGGTCAATATTCCGATGGTCATTGGCAATGCGGTGAATGGCCTATCACTTGGAACGAAATGGTAACTCCGCTATCAATTTTAATTTTGACTCAAGGAGTTATTGTTGCGCCGCCGGTTGCAGTAATTTCTACAATAAGTTCAAAACCAGCGCTGTTTCCTTTTGATGTGAGCGCATCACAATCGTTCCATCAAAATCCGGAAAAATCTATCGTTGAATATTTATGGGATTGGGATATTTCTGATGGTGTTGATTGGGAAAATCCCGATGACTTTGGACCAAATCCTGTAAACCCCGGTTACGATACTCCAGGAACATATACAATTTCACTTCGTATCGAAGATGATTCCGATGACCCGTTATTTGCATCTTCAACTATTAACGTAACGATTGATTCTGCAGTATCAAGCACAAATCATGCTCCTATAGCAGTTCCCATTCCCAAAGACCGACAACCGTTTTATGCAATAGGATACAATTTACCGCTCTTATTCGATGCGCGAGATTCGTACGACCCCGATTTAGGCGACGAAATTGTTTCGTATAGTTGGGATTTAGATGGTAATGGCACCTACGGTGATGCAACCACAGATACTGTTACGCGTGTTTATACTTCTGAGTTTGACGGAGAAATTGGACTTCGCGTTACCGATAGCCGAGGCGCAACTTCAACAAATTTAGCAAACCTTCGCGTTGTTTCTGCTCAACGGAATGTTTCGGTAGTATCGTTCGATATTCAGCCGCGTGTTGTGTTTAAAGATAGCACGATGCGATTAACTGCCATTTTTGAAAATGATGCATTATCGGATCAAGCGTTGAACAATATCTTAGTGCGATTCTACGATAATGACCCGTTGACTTCCGGTTCACGTTTAGGACGAACAGATTATTTTGTGAGTTTGCCTGTTGGTGGTAGAGACACATTAGAAGTTGATTACACTATTCCTACATCATTTGCAGATGGAAATCATACTATCTATGTGTATTGTGACGCAAGTTCGCAAATCAACGAATGGAATGAAATAGATAATCGTCAAAAAGTTACGATTTCTGCTGGAAGTCCGAATGCAGTTACAATAAGAAAATTACGCGATAGCGACGGAAAGTCGTCAACTATTACTGACCGTCAATCAAAATCGTGGTTCCTTTCATTGTATCAGGATTCAATTTCAGAAAATACTCGTATTGCATCCGGTGATGCTGCTACGTTAGTCACCAATTCACTTCCTGCGGGAAATTATATTGCCGTTGAAGCCGATAGCGCCGGATGGAGACATCTCTCAACCTCTGTTGATGGAGTCGTTGATGATACAACGGGTTCAGCAGTTGCATTTACTTTGAATAGCGGCGAAGCAAAAGTTGTTGAATTTGTCAATTATCTCGTCAATTCTGTTACAATAAAATGCTTTGCAGACGAAGACAGAGATTTCAACACCAGTGGCGACAGAGTTGCTTTACCGTGGAGACTTTCCTTGTATCGCAATGCAGTTGCCGCAAATAATTTAGTGGAATCTGTATCAAGCGATTCAGTATTAACTGTTCAAAATCTTGGTTCCGGAATTTATATTGCCGTTCAAGAAGACAGCAGTTCTGTGCAATGGGCAATTCTTGGAAATACCTTGATTGATAATACCGGCTCGACAAACCGTGCAGGTGCATACAGCGCTGTGAGTGTTTCGCTCATTGGCGGACAAAATAAAGAAATTCATTTTGTCAATGCGCGTGCAGCGGAAATTACCGTAAGAAAATTTGTTGATTACGACGGAAACATCACGACAACGGACGATTGGGTAGAAACACCGTTTGAAATGTATTTATACAAAAATTCCGTTGCCCCGGAAAATTTAATTGCTTCAAACGTTGACTCTTCGTACTTAAAAGCAGATTCCGTAAGTGCAGGAGTTTATGTTGCCGTTGAAGCAGATGTGGATGGCTATCTCCAACTTGGTTATGTGAACGAAGACGGAATAACCGTAAAAAACAGAACGCATACGATTACGTTCACCCTGAAACCGGGAGCGCGACCAACAGTTGCATTCGTCAATTTCACCGGCGATACAACGTATATGCGCACGTTCACATCCGATAGTGCATTGTTTGCTACAAAAACGTCGAAATTCAAACCGAAGACATTCGGCGCGTATAAAGTGAACTTTGGTCATCTTCGCGATAGTATCTTTAAGAAAGCAGGAAAAACCGGAGTTGTCTTAGGTATTCCTCAAACCAATAAAGATAGTATCAAACGTTACGCTTGGATAAAAATAGATAAAGGCGGAGCGGCAAAATTCCTTTCGCAAACAGGCGATGCGCGAGGGTTTGATACTATCAAACTTTTTGGAAAAGTTCCGAAAAAGTTTTTGAAAGAATTGAAAAATCCGACTCCGAAAAAGTACAATAACCATCTCGCAGGAGAAATGTTTGTTACCAAATTTAATCTCCTCGCAAGTGAATTTTTGTACACGCCCGGTAATTTACGAAACATTGTCTATGATGATGGAACAGAAGAATCGAATCTGTACAATGGTATGACGATTGCAGACATTTCAAAACGAATTGACTCCATTACAACATACTATAAATATTATCCCGATGAAGATTATGAACTTGCGGATTCCATACTAACAAGAATTAATCGCGCATTTGCGAAAACGCTTGATAGCAGCGATATCATAGTCAACTACACAAGTACAACAAGTAGACTAATGTCCGTTACAGGAGTTCGAAGCGTATTAGACATTGCGTATCTCTTGCCTCCGGCTCAACGTTCAAACAGCGAACGAAAACCTGATGAAATACTTATTCCAACGCAAGTGGAATTGTACCAAAACTATCCGAATCCATTTAATCCCTCGACAACCATCGAGTTTTATTTGCCGGAAGATGGTTTTGCAACCTTGAAAGTCTATAATATTCTTGGACAGGAAGTTGCGACTATTCTCAACAGAGAATTCTTTGAATCCGGTTATCAGGAAATTGAATTCGACGCGTCTCAACTTTCGAGCGGTGTGTATTTTGTTCGCTTGGAAACGAACGGAACGTCTATGCCATTGATGCAAAAAATGTTATTGCTGAAATAACGTTTTTTGGAAAACTATTTTTAGAAATATTCATTTGTAACAAATGATGTTTTTTGTTCGAATACTTGCGCTCTTGTTCACGGTGAACGTGTTCACTGCCGTCGTGTTTTCTCAAGATACAACGGAATCGGGTTATCATAAAACCAAAAAAAGAAAACCCGTGAAACAACGCGTACTCATCCCGGAGCGAGGTGCAGGTATTCGAACATTAAAAATAGGAACGGAAAAACCACAACTGGAACTCAAGCAGGAAGAACGAACAACAAAGCCGCCTAATTATGTGATGGAAGCAGTTGTTGTAACTTCCGAACGTTTAGAAAATAAACTCGCATTCACTACTTCCTCGTCATCTATCCTTACAACCAACGAAATTCAAATAGTTCCCACGAATAACTTTTCAGATATTGTTCATTCGCTTCCCGGATTTATGGTGTTCCAGCGCGATGGATTAGGACGCGATGTGATTACGACAACGCGCGGATTTTATGGCGGAGGTGAAGCAGAATATCTTCTCGTGTATATTGATGGCGTGAGAATGAATAATTTGGAAACGGGACTTGTTGATTGGAATGCTGTTCCCGTTGATGAAATTGCAAAAATGGAAATAGTACGAGGACCTACTTCTGCTCTGTACGGTGATATAGCAATGGGAGGTGTTATCAATATAACGTCAAAAGAACCGAAAGCAAATATCAGTTCCATTTCGCTCAGCGGAGGAAGTTTTGGCAGCAGAGATGTATATCTTCGGACTGCCGGACAGTTAAAAGATATTCCCTATCGTTTCTACATTCAATCCGGAGCAATGGATGGAGTAAGAAAGCACAGCGGATGGAGTGGAACAACATTAGGAGGAAATTTAACAGTACCAATTAATGAACAATCGAATATTGTTTGGAATGTTTCGTACAGAAAAAGAAATACGGAAGATGCGGGACCATTAACTGAAGATTCGCTTTCTGTCAATCGAGAAGCGATGAATGAAAATTATGCATCAGATAACAACAATGAAAATCGTTGGGATTCTCGCGTTCAATATTCCCATAAAATTTTTTCTAATACCAATCTTCGAACGGGATTTTTCTATCAAACAAGGGATGCAGATATCGTTCGCACACTTCCTATTCCGATAACGGCGGCGTTGATAATTTTCGACACAAAAGAAAATCAAATTCGCAACAAAATTTTCGGATTCGATGCGCTCGTAGATGTGCAAGATACGATTGAAGATATTCCGAATCATTTTATATTCGGCGGCGAAATTGAAGTGGGCAATATCGAAACAGGTTACTATAATTACAACGCAAAAACTGAAGCGCGCGGAGATTGGCTTTCCTTTGGAACGGGGAAGCGACAACACGTAGGAATTTTTGTTCACGATGAAGTTCCAATTATTCCTCCACTGAAATTAAACGCAGGTTTTCGTTTCGACAATTTTACGGATTCGTACGATGCTACATCTTCCTCAAATTCCTACAGCGCATTTAGTCCTAAAGCAGGAGTAAATTATCTTTTCGCAACATTTCTCGAAGACGATGTTCCGGTTTATACGGGAAATGCGTATCTCAATGTTTCGAGTTCGTTTAAATCTCCAACGATGAATCAATTGTTTGACCAACGACCGTTGTTTGGGACAACGATTTCGAACTACAAGTTGAAACCGCAACGCGGTTTGAATTTTGAACTTGGATTATACCAACGCGGAAGAATTATTGAGAAAAAAATTTATGGAGAACTTCATTCATCTTTTTATTTCAATCGCGTTTCCGATGAAATTGATTTCGATTTGGCGACGTTCAAGTACGGAAATATTTTAAAAACCACTCACACCGGAACAGAAAACGGATTGCGCATTCACTGGATTCCGAACATTACTGCCTTTGCGAATTACACATATACATCAGCGATATTTTCTGAAGGGGTGAACCAAAGTCATCAGTTGAAAGGAGTTCCACGGCACGCGGCATCCATAGGAATGACGTACAAGCATCGAACGAATATTGCCGGAACGCTTTCGTGGAATTTTACGGGAGAGAGATTTTTTGACGATGCAAACACCGAGTCGCTCAATTCGTACAATATGCTCAATGTTCGCATTTCGTACAAACGGAAAAATATACGCGCGTATATTGATTTTTCCAACCTCCTTGGAGCGGAATTTAATTCTCTCGGTTATCAAATCGGAACGACAAAGTTTTATTATCCTCATGCCCTTACTTCGATTCGTTTAGGCATAGAAACCACACTGAATACACCGTGGGTTTCTCCATAGCCGAACAAATTCAGGAAGAGTTTTTTTTTTTTCAAAATTATTCACAAGGAACCTTATTTATGCATAAACTCGTAACCTTTTCTTTTCTTTTCGTAACAATATGTTTGTTAAACGTTTCTTTTCTCCAAGAAAGTTTTGCACAAACAACAATACAATTTGAACCTCAACAATTAGAAATTCGACTTGCTGACGGAGCATCAACGCAACGGCAAATTGTTGTATCAAATTTCGGCGCGCAACTGGTAACAATTACTTCATCGGATATTGGGAGAGCGCAATTCGTTATTGCACAAAAAACACATTCGCGTCCGGAAAAAAATACTACTCGCAACGCGCAACGGACAAGAACGAGCGAAGGAGAATATCCATTTTCGCTCATTCGTTACGATGATATTGAATTGCAACAAATGGAAATTCTCACGGGAGAAGAACTACGAAGCGTTGTCGTTCTTCCCAATGAAACGATGTTACTCACCATCGAAATTTCGACACTTGGCATAACGTCGCAAGAGCATAACGCTTCCTTGCAAATAAATGAAGGAGGAAAAAACATTGCAACACTACCGATTCAAATTTCCAAACTTACTTCGGTTTCGCTTCCGTTTGAAGACGACGTAGAAGGAGGAACAAACGGATGGACAACAACAGGATTTTGGCACCGAATTCAAAATCCGCAATTGTACTTTGTAAGTCCGCGAATCACACCACGTTTAGTTTCTTTGCCCGATAATGGAAATCTTCCGCAATCCCACAGCGGTCAATATGATTGGTGGTACGGACAAGATTCCACCGGAACATATATTGGTCCAGGATGGAATCCGAATCAAGGCAACAATTCCGGAGGAAATGGCGCATCGGCAAACTCGGGCAATTTAATTTCACCGATGTTTGATTTAACGGGGCAAACTTTCGTTACAATGAAGTTTTGGTCGTGGTGGGAAATTGAAGGCGTAGATGTGAATGCGTATGATTTGATGAAAGTGTACGTATCTACGAACGGAGGTTCAAGTTATGCACTCATTGACCAACTGAATCCGGTAAACGATGTAAACGGTCAATCATTTGTTCCATATTCTTCCGGCGGTTTAGGACAAGTTGGCGTATGGAGAGAGCAACTGGTAGATTTGTCATCATTCGTTGGTTTCAGTCAAGTAGTCGTGAAGTTTGAATTTAACACTGGAGATGAATTGTTCAACGGATTTCGCGGTTGGTTTATTGATGATATTTCTGTAACTGCTGGACAAGCGCTTCCGCCTAATATTACCAGTGTTGAACCCGCAGTTATATATCGGTTGCAACAAAACGGCGTCGAAATTCACGGAGAAAATTTTACAATTGCGGCTCAAGTGAAATTCCGTTACGTTTCCAACGGAACAATATATTCTCTTACAGATGCAACTATTGCGACGTCGCTCATTGAAGTACATATTTCATCGGGACAATTACCGGCGGGAAACTATGATGTTATTGTCATCAACAAAAATGGTTTATCAGATACATTGTACAATGGAATTAATGTAACGAACACATTACCTCCGTCAATTTCTGCGGTTACTCCCGATAGCGGATTATATAACCAAACCGTGAATGTTACAATATCAGGTGCAAATTTTGTAAGCGGTGTTACTGCAAAATTAGGAAGTATAGATTTAACAAACGTCGTTTTTGTCAATGCGAACTCATTCACCGCAACTGTTCCGATTCTTGGTCAAACGGGAAAGTACACACTGACCGTAGAAAATCCCAATGGTCAAACGGTGAAAAAAGTGAACGCATATCGTTCGTACAGCAATACAGCGTTGGTTACCGGAACAGTATTTATTGATTACAACGGAGATGGCGTTAAAAATGATAATCAATTTCTCGATAACGTAATGATACACATCAATGGACCTGTCGTGGATTCTGTAGTTACTGATGAATTAGGAGGTTATCTTTTTGATAACTTAACGCCCGGCTCATATACCGTTACTCAAAATGTTCCATCGGGATGGGTGTTAACATATCCGCCAAGCAATTCCTATACGCTCAATCTTCTTGCTGGACAAGTAATAACGAACAGAGATTTCGGCGATTTTCAGAAAGGTTCCATCAGTGGAATGAAATTCAATGATGCAAACTTAAACGGAATAAAAGATGTCGGAGAAGTTGGACTTCAAAACTGGAAAATAAAAATCTCCGGTCCTAAGAATGATTCTCTTCTTACTGACGGGAGTGGAAATTACACGTTTACAAATTTACTTGCCGGAAAATACACTGTGAGCGAGGTGCAACAAAACGGATGGTCGCAAACGAAGCCCTCGAATCCGTCAACATATTCGGTGAGTATTTATAGCGGAATCAATTCAACTGCGCGCGATTTTGGCAATTATCAAGTCGGCTCTATTTCAGGAATGAAATTCAAAGATGCAAATGCTAATGGAACAAAAGACGAAGGAGAAATTGGTCTTGAAAATTGGAAGATTCGTTTAAGCGGCTCAAAAACAGATTCAGCAACTACCGATGCGAGTGGAAATTATATTTTCAGCAACGTGAATGCCGGTTCGTACACTGTGAGCGAAGATCAACAATCCGGTTGGTTACAAACATTTCCTTCACAGCCGGGAACATATACATTCACTCTTGCACAAGGAGAAAATGCAACAGGAAAAGATTTTGGAAATCAGCCTCCCGGAGGTTCAATTTCCGGAATTATTTATACTGATGTGAATGGAAACGGTGTGCGCGACCCGAATGAAAATCCTCTTTCCGGTTGGCAAGTATCTGTTTCAGGACCGTTGAGTTTTAATTATACGACAACTGCAAACGGATTGTATAATTTCACAAATCTTCCCGCGGGTTCTTACACAGTGAGCGAAGTTCTGCAATCGGGATGGGCGCATACGCATCCCGGAGGAAACGGAACATACGTTATCAATTTAGCAGAAATGCAAGTTTCTGAAAATAATGATTTTGCAAATTTCCAATATGGTTCTGTTTCAGGTGTAAAGTATCGCGATGCAAATGCAAACGGCGTTCGCGACCTCACCGAACAAGGAATTGCAAACTGGAAAATCTACATTCATGGACCCAAAGAAGATTCAATGTTCACGAATAGTAGCGGGGATTTTACGTTTGCCAACCTTTTAGGCGGAACGTATAATTTAACCGAAGAACACGTTGCCGGATGGCAGCAAACTTCCGCTAATCCGACATCTTCGAATATTTTCAGCGGAACAGTCGTTACGAGTAAATTATTCGGAAATTATCAACTTACTTCCATTAGCGGAACTGTATTTCTCGATGATGATGGCGATGGAACAAAAGACGTTGGAGAAACGACGCTTTCCGGGTGGAAGATTCGCATTACAGGCGCAAAAACAGATTCTGTTCTTTCGGATGAAAACGGAAATTTTATATTTTCCAATTTGCTCGGCGGCAATTATACAGTAAGTGAAGATGTACAAAACGGATGGTATCAAACAACACCGGTTTCTCCTTCAACATATTCTGTAACGCTGACAAGCGGCAATAGTGTTTCCGGAAAAGATTTTGGAAACTTTTTGAAAGGTTCCGTGAGCGGTAGAAAATTTCATGACGTGAATGGAAATGGCGCATACGAAGAAGGCGAAGGATTTCTTTCAGGATGGAAAATCAAAATTTCTGGAACGAAGAATGATTCGACTACGACAGATGAAAATGGCAATTACACGTTTGTCAATCTTCTTGCAGGAAGTTATACAATAAGCGAACAAACGCAATCAGGTTGGATGCAAACATTTCCCGTTTCTCCAGAGACGTATTCTCTTTCAGTAACAAGCGGAGTGAATCACGCGCAAAAAGATTTTGGTAATTTCCAATATGGTTCCATCAGCGGGAATGTTTTTCTTGATATGAATGGAAACAGTTCGAAGGATGAAGGGGAAAGCGGATTGCAGAACTGGAGCATTTCAATTTCTGGACCGGTAACGACTTCTTCCACAACGGATGAAAACGGTAATTATACGTTCACGAATTTACTCGCAGGCGATTATACGGTGAGTGAAGTAGTACAAAACGGATGGACACAAACGTATCCTTCTGAAACGCTTACGTATTCAGTCAATATCATCAGCGGAGCAAATTCAACAGAAAAGAATTTCGGCAATTTTGAACTTGGTATTGTTTCCGGAAACGTTTGGGAAGATAACAACGGAAACGGCGAAAAAGAATTAAACGACATCGGTTTAGAAAATTGGACTGTTGTTTTGGAACAAGAAGGAACAGTTCTCGATTCTATGACAACGAGTGAAAGCGGAAATTATTCCATTGATGGAATTTTTGTTGGCTCATATACGATAAAAGTGCGCGTGCAAAACGGATGGGAACAAACGTTTCCGGCGGAACAACAAGCGTACGGTGTTTCCATTCAAAGCGGTTCTGAAATCAACGGCAACGATTTTGGGATTGTTGAATTAGGAACAATTGCAGGAACAACATTCAACGATATTGACACGGATAGTATCAAAGACGAAGGCGAAACCGGTATTGCCAACTGGAAAATTTATCTTTCACAAAATAATATCGTGATAGATTCATTGCTAACGGATAATGCCGGGAATTACTTCTTCGCAGATTTAGACGCCGGAACATACATTGTGTCGGAAGAACATCAATCGGGATGGGTGCAAACATTTCCTGCAAGTGGTTCGTATTCTCTTGATTTAAGTTTCGGGCAACATCTGACAAATAAAGATTTTGGAAACTATCACCGAAGTACAATCATTGTTCGAAAATATTTCGACACTGATTACGATTTCAACACAACGGAAGACAGAATAAATTTACTGTGGCCTCTTTCTGTTTCGCTGAACGGAGAAACAATTGCGACGACAACAGATACAATGTTGTTACTCACGGATTTAGATCCGGGAACATATACCATTACTCAAAAAGATTCTTTGTATTGGACTCAACTTGGCAAAGTGATTGACGGAATTCCTTCGGTTGATTCTACAGAATTATTTCATACAACATTCATACAAGATGGAAAAGTGCTCACTGTAGATTTTGTCGATAGATACGTTCCCGATACGGTGAAACTTCGCTCAATAGCCGCAACAACTGCTCTTTCGGCAAAAGCAACGAAACTTGCGATTAAAACGGGAAAGCCGTATCCGCTTCCTACGGTTGCAAATGTACGCGATACAGCGGCAAAACGAAACTCCGGAATCGTTGTTGGAATTGCGCAAACGAAAGGAAGTATAGAAGCGAAAACGCTTTCGTGGATTCGCTGGAAAACCGGCGGCGATATTGCTAAATTTTATACGGTGATTGATTCGGGAAAATCATACGGATTCGATTCGATTCGTCTTCCTTTAAAACCGGCAAAAAAACTTGTGAAAGAATTTAAAGCAGACAGAAAGAAATACATCAATCCGCTTGCGCAACAATTGGGTGTGTTCAAATTGAATATTGTGGCTTCGGAACAAGTTGTATTTCAAAGCGACCCAGCAATTCCACCGGTGAAGTTCGGCGATTTAGTATATCTACAAATTGGAAGCCCGTTTAATTTGATGAAACTTTCAAGTATTGCGCTGCGTGTTGATAGCATTATGACGTACTGGAACATACTCAAAGATTCCAATACTACTCATCATCCTCCGTATGATTCGGTTACAGCAATGCTCAAGAAACTCAACGCCGCATTTGCAACGCCGATTGATTCTGTTGATATTGTGTACACAACATTCAAACCTGCATTAACGCTTCGTGGCGAAGTGAAACTTGTGGACATTCCGTATTTAACGCGCGACCGTTCCGAAGAACGAACTTCGGCAACGATTGTTCACACAAGAAACATTCCTGAAATTTTCTCGCTTCAACAAAATTTTCCGAATCCGTTCAATCCAGTTACGACGATTGCTTTCTATTTGGAAACAACTTCTCTTATTACACTGAAAGTCTATGATATTTTGGGACGCGAAGTTTCAACGCTTATTCATCATGAAATTATGGAAGAAGGACTGCAAGATGTAGATTTCGATGCGTCGAGTTTTGCAAGCGGCGTGTACTTCTATCGCATTGATATCAACAACGGCGAATATACAGACGTCAAAAAATTGATGCTGATGAAATAGAAATTCGTTTGTATTTTTTTTCATAAAGCGGTGTTGTTTCCCATTGGGAAGCAACACCGTTTTTTTTATATTCATCGCGCAATTTTTTTTTCTTTACACAATCTTAAATTATTTCGCGGTAAAATTATTATGAGAAATTATCTTCAAATTTCACTGTTACTTATTCTCAGTTTCTTAACACATGCATTTTCTTTTGCACAGGAAAAACAATTTACAGCGCAGATGTCTGCTTTTTCATCGGATACGATTGTTACACTTTCGTACAGTTCAACATTGATGGATTTTGGAACCATTGCCGTTGGCGATTCAACGCGAGACAGTATTTTCATAACCAATAATGATTCGAATATCATCATTATCCCTTCGATATTTTCTGATAACGAACATTTTTGGATTTCCCATTCGTCGCTTGCACTGAATCCTTCGGAAACAAAAACACTGTACGTTTCTTTTTCTCCTGATACTGTTTCTTCGTTTTCGGGTAAAATAATTTTTGAACACGATTCCAGCGATTCTCCCGATACGGTTATTGTTATGGCAAATGGAGTTTCGTCCGCGATAAGTTTTTCTGCAGACTCGATTGATTTTGAAAATGTCGTCTTAAATTTCGATACGTTAGTTACTGTTTCCGTTGCAAACATCACGTCGCAAACTCTGTTTATTGATTCCATTCGTACGAACCATTCTGCAATTTCCGTTTCTCCTCAGCAAATAAATTTACTTTCGTATTCCAACGGAACAATTGATGTTCATTTTTTTACGCTCACTTCGGGGGAAAAAAATGGTTTCGTGATTTTTTATTTCCATTCCTCTACTTCGCCGGATTCGTTGTTTGTAACGGGAAATGGTGTTGAACCAATATTTTCCGTATCTCCATCGAGCATAGATTTTGGCGGCGTTGTTATCGGAACATCCGACACTGCAAGCGTATATGTTAAAAATATCGGAACATCGCTTCTTTCCATTACCAACACGGGTTCAGAATTATCACAGTTTGTTCTTCAACCATCGCTTGCAATAATACAGCCGAATGACAGCGCAAAATTTTTTGTCATATTTACTCCTACGGCGCCCAATGTTTTTAACGGCAACGTGCTTTTTTTTCATAATGCCGCGAGTGGTCAAGAAGGAATGTATGTTCTTGGAAACGGAATCAATCCTGTTCCAACGCTCATTACACTTTCTTCTACTTCCAAAGATATCGGGAGCAACGGATTTACACTTACTGTGAACGGAACAAATTGTATTTCCAATTCTGTGATTCGAATCAATGCAATCGAACGCACAACAACGTTTGTGGATTCTTCAAAACTTACCACGCAAATTTCTGCAGAAGAATTGCTCGTTGCGCGCATTGATTCCGTAACAATTCTCAATCCCGAACCCGGCGGCGGTATTTCCAATGCACTTCCGTTCGAGGTGAAAAAAAATGCAGTTGTTGTGCGTGTGTTTCGCGATGCCGATGGAAATGCAAGCACAATAAACGATTGGAAAAAACGTTTCTGGGATATTTCGTTGTACAAAGAAGTTGACGACACGTTGAATTTTCTTTCAAGTGTTACGAGTGATTCGACAACATTCGATTCGCTTGCGGCGGGAAATTATTCCGTCATACTTTCTGATAACGATGGATGGATTCATCTTTCGCAACGTGTTGATGGGGGAGAAATTGACTCGACTTCAAGCGCCGCGCGCGTAATTTCTTTGGCTAACGGAAGTACAAAGACCATAGATTTTACCAACTTTCACCCGAATATAATTTCCGTTCAATCGCTCAATGATTTCGACAGAAATTTTTCGACAACGAATGACCGTTTGCCAACGAGTTGGAATTTAAAACTTTATCGCGATTCTGTTTCTGCACTTACGTTGCTTTCGGAAATTGCCAGCGATACGATGCTCACCGTTGAAAATTTGGGCGATGGAAGTTATGTTGTTGCAGAATCCGATAGCGTTCGGTGGAATCATCTCGGCATAGTCAGCAGCGATACTGCTTTTTCTTCTGCGACAAAGGATTGGAAAATTGTTGTTGCTGATGGACAAACGAAAAATGTTCAGTTTATCAATGCACTGATTGCGGATACGATTTTTCTTCAGCATTATCACGACGTTGATTCTACATTTGCAACAACCAATGACAGAGTTGCGAAGCGATGGGGAATGTTGTTGCTCGATGAATCAAATCAAATCATTGCAGAAGCGGATACGGAGCAACTTGTTTTTTCGGAACTTCTTCCCGGAAATTATGTTGCGAAAGTTGTGGATTCGCTTCGATGGAAGCATTTCGGATATACGCATATATTGAACGGGATGACAATGTTCAACGATGAAAGTTCTGTGAGAAAAATTCCTATCACGATAAGCGGCGGTGGAAATGTTCTTGTCATAAAATTTTTGAGTTCCAATGCCGATTCTGTTCTTTCCTTGAATACGGCATCCAAAACTGGATTTTGGAAATCGAATGCAACGTGGAGTAAAAAATCCGTTCCGGCAACCGGAGATTCTGTTGTTATTCCGACAGCAAAAAAAATTACAGCGGATGCGTTTGATTCGGTGAAAACGACCGTTACTGTTTCTTCGTTGAATGTTATCGGAACGCTTCTTGTTTCCAACAGCGATTCACTTGTTATTCTTCGCGATATGAAAATTTCGGGAACGGTAACGGTGGATTCGGAAGCGACGCCAACGTTTGTTGTGTTTGGAAGTTTGATTATTACGGGAAAATTTTATGCGGGGCAATCAACGTTCGTTCTTGTTGGCGCCAATCCCGAAACATTGCAGGCAAATGGAAAAACATTTTACAATCTTTCGTTCGGAAGCGATATTGCCAATGCGAAAACCTCGTTTCATTTTTCTGACAACAGCGAGAAACTGATTCCTGCGGTAACCTCAAACCCCAATATTGTATTGAATTCGTACGTGTACGTGAACGGTTATCTTTCGTTGTTGAATAATGTGAATGCGAATAATTATACCATTTATGTCTATAACAACGAAGCAATTTCTGTTGATGGAACGGGAGAGATTTTTTCTGGACGCTTGTACCGAAACTTCGGCGAAGAAAGCAATGCGTATCGTTTTGCGCATCCGCGAATTTTTATTACTCCCGATGGAACAAGTTTCGGCGGCGGTTCTGTGAGCGAATTTACTCATGCAACTCCGGCAACGTTTTCTGATTTTCTCGTGAGTTATGAAACAACCGTGGATAAAGATTTGAATACTGTTACTGCGGCAAATCTTCCGTACGGATATTATGCAATAGGACATCAACGCGCAAAAACACAGAATGCTCCGCTGTTGAGCAGTGTGTATTCTCTCAATGCATATTACAACGGCGAATATGAAGTTACGCTGAAATATGAACAGTCGCAGATCATCGGAAATATCAATGAAGATTCGCTCGTGATTATGAAACTGGAGGTTCCGCCGTGTTATTCCGATACGATAAAGTTTCGCACCATAAAAAATACAACAGCGTTGGGAAGCAAAGCGGTAAAATTTAAAATGAAAAACGGTGTTCTCATCTCATCACCGCCGAATTGGGCAACCGTAACAGAAGCAGTATTCAAAAAAATTCCGATGAAGTACGGAATGAATCTCGGTTCGCAAATAAAAGAAAAAGATATTGCCGCAGATTATGCGTGGATAGTTCTGAAAAAAGGAATGGAGTTTGGAAAAATATTTACTGCTGAACATACAGCGCAATCGCGTCCGCTCGATTCGTTGCGACTTCCGAAGAAAACAAAAAAGTTAAGCAAACAAGTTAAAGTAACGCGTAAACAATTCAACAATCCCGCAATAGCAGAAGGACTTGTGTATAAATTAAATCTTGCCGCAAGTGCGTACGGAATTACTCCGCAGGGTTTTGGAGGATTATTGCTTGATACCGCGTATTCATTCTTCGATTATGATTTGTATGGAAAAAATCTTTCGCAAATCGGCGGATATTTTGATACGGTGATGACATTTTGGAGCGATTTCGGCATTGAAGATTCGGCAACGTATGCGCAACTCGATGATTTTGTGAACAATATCCTGAAACGACTTAACGGTTTGTTCTCTGCAGAGTTGCATGAAACGAATTATGTTATCAATACGTATAACGTAAAGAAAAATCCTTACGATATGTATTTGAAAGGAACAAAAACTTCGCCGGAAGTTGGTTTGGTCAAATGCGCGCCGCAAGTAATCGAAGAACGTTCGTTTCTTACGGAGCTCGAAGAAAATATTCCGCTCAGATTTTCTTTGGAACAAAACTATCCCAATCCCTTCAATCCGCTTACCACTATCCACTATACACTATCCACTCCTGCACTTGTGTCGCTGAAGATTTACAATGTTCTCGGACAGGAAGTTGCAACATTAATTCACAGCAGAGAAATGGATGAAGGGATGCACGAGATTCAATTCGATGCGAGCAAACTTTCCAGCGGCGTGTATTTCTATCGGCTATACGTAGGACAAAATGGAATTTTGTCTTACACGGCAACCAAGAAACTTGTGTTGATGAAATAAACTGTAGGACAATTTTCCAAATTGTCCTATAAAACAATGAAAACAGGCAAATTTTAGAGTTTTTCTCTTCCCAGATTGGTTTTGGGATGTCCCGGATTGCTTCTGGAATGTCCCGAAATCAATGTAGGACATCCCAAACGCAATGTGGGATGTCCCAAACGTAATGTAGGATATCCCGAACGCAATGTGGGATGTCCCAAACGTAATGTAGGATGTCCCTAACACAATTGAGGATATCCTTAACGCAATGTAGGACATCCCGAAAGTCATCTGGGTTCTCCTAAACAGGCGCGGGGAAAAGAATAAAATTTTTTTTACGACGTATTGTCGAATTATTAACAATCAAAATATTATTCATCTTTTTCAAGAAAGGGAACGTAGAAACATTTGTTTGTAACAAGTTCATCAAGCAATACGAAACACAAAAAGTTCGATGAAGAAACATCGGACTTTCTTATTCTTGCAACATTGACTCATAGCGGCGTTATTTAAAACAAGCGGCGTGTATTTTTATCGGCTAACTGTAGCGCAAGATGGAAACGTGCGTTTCACACAGGTGAAGAAGATGGTGTTGATGAAGTCAGTAGTCAGTAGATGAATGGAAGTGTAGGATACGTTGAAGGTGCCCTACACTTGAGGAATGACGAAAAGCGAATCCAGAAAACTGAATTCGCTTTATTTTTTTTGCGTAACACCAGTTATTCAAATGAGAATTCGATACAAAGTCAACATTTTTTTCAACACAAAAAACTCAAAGACATTACACAAAGCGCACATAGAATAATAAAGTCAATGCTTTGAGAACTCTGTGTTTTTTTATACTCACGCCGAATTTCAAAATGCACAGCGAAGATAAATCTTACTTTTTCAATGAATTCCATCTCTTGTTTAAATTTTTGAGATACTTTTTCATTTTTTCAACCCCGAATGAAGAAGTCAATTTTACAGAGTGTGTTACGGAAAGGAAAATATTTCTTTCTTGTGTGTGTTGTCTGCAATGTTTGTGCAAGGAAAACGAATGCGCAAACGTTTGATTTTAGTGTCCGTTCGCGCTGGGCGCATTTTACTACTGAGTCGTCCCTTAAAAAAGAGAAAACATCAATAAAATTAGGTAGAGCGAGAAAAAAATACTACTTTGCGTACACCGGAAAGCGAACAAAACATATAAACCCCTTGCAGAAAATCTATGCTCAAAGATACCCGACCAAACCGACAGATGAGTTTCAACGCCACATTTGAAGAACAACTCAATCACAAACATCCGCTCTATGTGTTAGCAGGAAAGATCAACTGGAAACTTTTTGAAGAAGCGTTTGCCAAACATTACACGAAAGATTTTGGAGCGCCTGCGAAACCGATACGGTTGATGGTTTCCCTGTTGATATTAAAACACATCCGTAATTTAAGTGATGAGAGTGTGGTAGAGCAATGGAGTGAGAATGCGTATTATCAATTTTTTGGCGGACAGGAAAGTTTTGTAGCCGCAGCGCCGTGCGAAGCGTCGGAACTTGTTCACTTTCGTAAGCGCATTGGCGAAGAAGGAATTGAACTGATCTTCAAAGAGAGCATTCGTATGAACGGCAAAGATGCCAATGAAGACAGCGGCACAACCGATACGACCGTGCAAGAGAAAAACATCACCTTTCCGACCGACAACAAACTGTATCGAAAAATCATCAGCAAGAGCATAGCCATTGCACGGAAGGAAGGCATAGAACTGCGTCAGAGCTATACGCGCACACTCAAGAAATTGTCACTGCAGCAGCGCTTACGCACCACCAAGAAAGGAAAGAAACAGGCAAAGAAAGCTGATAGAAAAGTGAAGACCATCGCTGGACGATTAGTGCGGGAATTAGGGCGAAAATTGCCTGCTGGCAAATATGCCGACACACTGTTATTGTTTCAGCAAGCGCTTTCACAACAGCGGGAGGATACGAACAAAGTGTATAGTTTACATGAGAGCCATGTGCAATGTATGAGCAAAGGAAAACAACACAAGAAATATGAATTCGGCAGTAAAGTGTCCATAACCACCACCGCCAAGAGTGGTGTCATTATCGGTGCGTTGAATATTCCAAAGAATGATTACGATGCGCACACATTAGATGCAGCCATTGAGCAACAGCAGCGGCTCACCGGAACAACGATAAAAGATTTATTTGTGGATCGAGGATATAAAGGAGTGAAAGAGGTTCGGGGAACGGCGATTCATTCGCCAACACCATTTGGAAGAATACCCGACACACAGAAACGAATGCTCAAGAAAGGTTTTGCGCGACGTGCGGCAATTGAGCCACGCATCGGACATTTAAAAAGTGATCACCGTTTGAGTCGTAACTATTACAAGGGAATTAAGGGAGACAATATCAACGTGATGCTGGCAGCAGCAGCGATGAACTTCAAGCGGATGATGAACATCTGGAAGGAGCGCTTGGTTATTTTTTGGCTTCGCTTTATGCAGGCGGTTGGTTCATTCTTTTGCCCGCTGTCGTCATTTCCACAACACAAAATGACTTTTTAAGGGACGACTACTGAGTCGGGACTTCCTTCCGAACAAATCTTTCAAATACTCGAAGCGTGCGATGGAACAATGTGGGTTTCTACATCGAAAGGAATTGCCTACTACGATGGATTTCAGTGGCTCGCACTTGATAGTTCAGACGGTATTCCTCAATTTCCCCAGTACAGTTTAAATTATTTCAAAGACGAAAAAATTCTTGCTACAGATAATAAAATTCACTTTCGAAATTTCGTTTGACAAAACAAACCCTGTGAATATTATTACCGGGATGGCGGAAGATAGCGAAGGTAACGTATGGATTTCGAGCGGTTCATCTTTTAGCGGCGCGTACTCTTGGGATGGAAAACAATGGAAACATTTTTTCGTTGGCGGCGATTCAGGTTTTCCGATTCATAAAATCCGAAAAGATAAACAAGGAAGATTGTGGTTTCTCGGATTAGGATATGGTAGAAGTAATTTAACTGAAAATGCACCTGGCGCGTATCTTTTTGAAAACGGTCTACGACCCGTAGGGAAATTTATTCGTTATGGAAAAGAAGAAGGATTGCTTGATGGTCGTGTGTATGCTTTTGATGAAGGAAACGATAGTTCGTTGTGGTTCGGAACGTATGGAGGAATCAGCAAATGGAAAAACGGAACGTGGAAATATTGGACTTCTGCAAACGGAGTGCGAAGTCTTCGTGTGTTCACTCTCGCCGTTGATAGGAAGAACAGAGTGTGGTTCGGAGATAATGTTTCACAAACCGGTCTTGGCTCTATTGACGAACACGATAGTATTCATTCCCTCACGACAAAAGATGGAATTGCCGATAATGATATTTGGGATGTGCGTGTTGATTCTTCGGGAGTGGTTTGGGTTTCTACTTCAAAAGGTTTGTGCAGTTATGAAAATGGCGAGTGGAAAATTTATAATGAAAAATCAGGGCTTCATCATCTTGCAATATGGCCCGTTCTTCCCACAAAAGATAAAATCTATGTTGGAACGCTCGGAAAAGGACTTGCTATTCTTAAAAGAAATATTGCAATACCTCCTCCGCCGAAAATAATTTTTCAAACTCCGATGGTTGTAGAGAATGATGTTGTGCTGCGTTGGAAAACGTTTTCGTATTTCGGAGAAGTCGAGCCAAAGGATATTTTTACCCGCTATCGCCTTGACGGTAACGAATGGTCTTCGTGGAATACTCAAAACGAAATACGATTCTACAATCTTTCAGCAAGAGAACACAGCATCGAAGTGCAAGCAAAAGGTGCATTCGGTCAGTATGACAACAATGGAGTGAAGAAATTCTTTGCTGTTCTTGCGCCGTACTATTTTCGACCGCTGTTTTATCTACCAATGAGTGTTGCGTTGGCAGGAATAATCGCTTTCATAACGTTGATATACAAGCGAAAACGCGAAGCGGATAAACAACTGAAGTTCAATGAAGAACGCTATCGCATTTTAACAGAACTGATGGCGGATTATGCGTACTACGATGAAGTGGATGAACACGGACAGTACACCATACTTTGGATGACCGATTCGTTTGAACGTTTGACGGGTTATACGGTGGAAGAATCGAAAGCGCCATATTGGTTATTTTTGAGTTTTGTTTTTTGGGTTTTGTTTGACATTTGTAATTTGAACATTGGGTTTTTTCATATAATATGTTTGCGTGTAATCGTTACAAACTCTTCAAAAAATTCAAACTAAACTTTAACAACAATGACTCAAGAACCCTACACCATCGTTCTTGCGGATGACCACACATTAATTCGTGAAGGTATTCGCAGTATTCTCGAAAATGAATTACACCACAACGTTATCGCGCAAGCAAGCAACGGTCGCGAAGCAATTACGCTTGCCCAAAAACATAAACCCGATGTCGTGTTGCTCGATATTACTATGCCGGAATTAAACGGCATTGAAGCGACGCGGCAAATCGTGAACGAGTTTCCCGAAATAAAAATCATCGCGCTTTCTATGCACGCGGATAAAGGCATTGTTTCCGAAATGCTGAATGCGGGCGCGTACGGATATCTTCTCAAAGATTCTTCCGCGTCGGAATTACAACTTGCAATTTGTTCCGTAATGCGCGGGAAAATGTATATCACTCCCGAAATTACCGATGTCGTTGTTCGCGATTATGTTCATAAAAAAGAAAGCACGTACGAACCCGATATTATTACACAACTCACTCCCCGCGAAAAAGAAATCGTGCAACTCATCGCCGAAGGAAAATCGAGCAAAGACATTGCATCGCTTATTCACGTCAGCGTTTCCACGGTTGATATGCATCGTCAGCATATTATAGAAAAACTGAACGTACATTCTGTTGCCGATATTGTGAAATTTGCGATTCGCACCGGATTAACTTCGGTAGAAAAATAAATAAACATTCAAGGTTTTTCAAAACCTTGAACGTGTTGAGAGAAAAATCCCGCGAGTAGAAATGTTCGTGGGTTTTTTGTTCTATTCCGCTTTCGTATTTTTGTCGCGCAAAATATTTTTTTTATACTCAATCCGATGCAATTTCTTAATCCCCTGATGTTGTTCGGGCTTGCGGCGGCGGGAATTCCCGTCATTCTTCATTTACTGAATCTTCGCAAACTGAAAACAATAGAATTTTCCACGCTTGCATTTCTCAAAGAATTGCAAACAACAAAAATTCGACGTATCAAACTTCGCCAATGGTTGCTGCTTGTTTTGCGGACGTTGCTTATCGTTGCGATTGTCTTGGCGTTTTCTCGTCCTGCAATGAAAGGCACAATCGCCGGAGCCGTCGGAACACGCGCGCGCACGACAATCGTTATTATTCTCGATAACAGTATGAGTATGCGATTGCACAACGAACACGGAGAATTGCTGAAACAAGGAAAAGAACTTGCGCTCCGTATTGTGGATATGATAAACGAAGGCGATGAATTGTTTCTGATTCGCACGTCGCAACTTCCTTTGCCCGTTACCGAAACTCCCATGCACGATGTCGTCGCTATGAAAACTATGATACGCGAAACGCAGGAAAGTCAAACATCATTTGCATTCAAGGATGCAATACTTCTCGCACAACGCTTGCTGGAGAAGTCGCAAAACTCGAACAAAGAACTGTATGTGTTCAGTGATTTTCAAAACTCCAGTTGGCGAAATAAAAAAGATACGACGGATAGATTCGCATTGGAACATACGCGCGTGTTTGTTGCAAGATTTTCCGCGCAACAGCATAACATTGCGCTTGATTCCATTGCCGTGCAAACGTCCATTATTGAGCGTCATACACCGGTGAATATTTTCGTAACGACAAGAAATTACAGCGAACAAAAAATACATGATTATGCGCTCAGTATTTTTCTGGAAGGAAAACGCGTCGCGCAAAAAAATATCAGCGTTAATGCCTGGAGCAGTAATACGGAAATATTTTCTGTGTTGCCCAATGCGTACGGATGGATAAAGTGCTATGCAGAAATCGAATCGGATGCGTTGGATGATGATAACAAACGCTACGTTTCATTCTACGTTCCCGAAAGCGTATCGGTTGCATTTGTTTCCGAAAACGAAAGCGATATTCATTTCCCTTTACTGGCAATGAACGCGAGTGATGATTCGTCGCATTCGTTGTTTCGTCTGCAAACGTTCGTTCATTCTGAACTTTCAAGAATAAATATGAATGTGCACAATGTCATCGTTTTGTCGAACGTCGCGTCGCTCTCGAAAACAGAAGGAGAACAACTAACGCAATTTTTGCAACGCGGCGGCGGCGTGATATTTTTCCCCGGTGAAAAAACGGATATAACCTCTTTCAATGCCCATTTCTTCAAACCATTGAACGTTCCGCACATACAAGGAATACTTCGTTCTTCGGAAAAGGAGCAAAGCATTTCTGCTGTTGAAAATATTGATTACGAACATCCTCTGTTTTCCGGTGTCTTTGAAAATGAACGAGAAGTTACAACACAGCAGAACAGAAAGATTGCATTGCCGATGATTTATACAATGTTACAACGCAATGCGGGAAAAGAAGGAACATCGGTGATGGCGGCGCATTCAAATTTTTCGTTGTTGAGCGAATACACCATTGGAGAAGGAACGTTGCTGGTGTATGCAATTGCGCCAACGTTTGCGTGGAGTGATTTGCCGCGCAGAGGAATTTTTGTTCCGTTGATGTATCGTTCCGTGATGTATTGCGCGCGCGGCGTTCAGCGTTCCTCTGCGTTTCTTGTTGGAGAACAACCAACGTTCAACCTTGCGCACAGCGCATTAAAAGGAACCAAACAATTGTTGCTTCGCAATGAAATTCATCAAGACGAAATTCTCACGAGCGCGCAAAACAACAGAATATTCGGCGCAGTTTTTTCCGCTGCGCCAAAAGAACAAGCGGGAAACTACACCATTGTTGCCGATGAAAAAATAATGGGAATACTTTCGGTGAACATTGATGCGCGCGAATCGGATATGCGAACAATTTCTGAAGACGAAATGAAAAGTTTTTTTGCGTCGCTTGGTGTGCAGTACGATGATGTTTTTCAATTAAATGCAAACGAACGCATAGAATCATCCATTGTACAATCGCGGTACGGTGTGGAGTTATGGAAATTTTTTGTTGTGTGCGCGCTGGTGTTTGCGATTCTTGAAATGTTTGTCGGAAGAACGAGAAAAAGTGAAATGAGCATAGAGTAATGAAGTTCGGAACGGTAGAAATTGACAAAGCAGTGTTACTTGCGCCGATGGAAGAAGTTACGGATTATCCGTTTCGGAAAATCTGCAAACGGTTTGGTGCCGATGTTGTGTACACGGAATTTGTCAATGCAGAAGGACTGGTGCGTAATTCCGAAAAGACGAAACGGAAAATGTATTTCACCGAAGAAGAACGCCCGTTTGGAATTCAGATTTATGGCGCAAGTGAATGTTCGATGGAATCGGCGGCGAAGATGGCGGAAGAAGTGCAACCGGATTTGCTCGATATCAATTGCGGATGCTGGGTAAAAAATGTTGCTGGACACGGAGCAGGTTCGGGATTACTTCGCGATTTGCCGAAGATGCGCGAAATAATTTCTTCGGTTGTGAAATCTGTTTCGCTTCCTGTTACGGTGAAAACACGATTGGGATGGGATGCAAGCACCATAAACATCGTTGAAGTTGCGAAAATGGTAGAAGATTGCGGCGCTTCTGCATTAACAATTCATTGTCGCACGCGTTCGCAGGGACATCGGGGAGAAGCGGATTATTCATTGATTCCGCAGGTAAAAGAAACCGTGAAGATTCCGATAATTGTGAACGGAGATATCACGTCGCCGCAAAAAGCAAAGTTTGTATTCGATACAACTGGATGCGATGGAGTGATGCTTGCGCGCGCGGCGATAGGAAATCCGTGGATATTCTGCGAGATAAAATATTTTTTGAAAACGGAAAACGAACTTCCGCAACGTTCGCTGGAAGAAAAAATTGAAGTGATGGTTGAACACCTGCGTTCGTCCGTTGCGTACAAAGGAGAAAGAAAAGCGATTGTAGAATTTCGAAAATACTACAGCGGCTATTTGCATAGTTTTTCCGGAGCATCCGTTTTGAGGATGGAATTGATGAAATGTTTGGAAATAGATGAAGTAGTGGAAACGGTGGAGATGTGGAGGAGGAAAGCCAAGAGTTAATTTCTTTTTTTTCAAAAATAAAAAAGGAGATTTCTGGAATAGCGAGATTCCCTTTTGGCATTTCACATTTACAATGTATCTGTTTGTTCGTTCAATTCGTCATTTGAATCGTTTGGAATACAAGTAACTACTTTCCAAGTATATAGCGGCGTTATGCTCATCGGAAACCAATTCCCGGCACCATCAACATCGCCGTCGTGTAATTTTATCAAATCAAATTTTGCAATAAAATTTATTGAATGAGTGAAGAAATTTCCAAACAAAGAATTTTCTCGGAAGGCACTACTTGGTTTTCATTTTGAAAATATGATTTTCTTTGAAAAAAGGACGAGTTTTAGATATATTTTCCCCGCAAAAAAAATTTTACGTAGAAAAACAGAAAGTTTAAACGCCTATGGAAGGCAATTTTTCCAACAGAGTTCAAGACGTGATTCGACTGAGCAGAGAAGAAGCGCTTCGACTTGGACACGATTATATCGGTACCGAACATCTTCTCCTCGGAATAATTCGCGAAGGAGAAGGCATTGCAGTAAAAATCCTTCGCAATCTTGGTGTAGATTTGTACAGATTAAAACGTTCCATCGAAGATAGTGTTCGCACCGGCGGCGGAACGCTTACCATCGGGAATATTCCATTGACCAAACAAGCGGAAAAAGTTTTAAAAATAACATATCTCGAAGCAAAACTGTACAAATCCGAAGTCATCGGAACGGAACATTTACTTCTTTCACTGTTGCGCGACGATGATAACATTGCGGCGCAAATTCTTCACCAGTATAATGTGCATTATGATACTGTGCGCGTTGAACTGGATAATATTTTACAGGGAAAACCGAGTTCTCCTCCAACGTCGAAAGAAAAGAAACCGGAAAAATCGAAAACTCCCGTGCTTGATGCTTTCGGGAGAGATTTAACAAAACTTGCGCGCGAAGATAAACTTGACCCGATTATCGGTCGTGAAAAAGAAATTGAACGCGTTGCCCAAGTGTTGAGCAGAAGGAAGAAAAATAATCCTGTGCTTATTGGCGAACCGGGCGTTGGTAAAACTGCGATAGCAGAAGGTTTGGCGTTGCGTATTATGGAAAAAAAAGTTTCGCGCGTGTTGCATAACAAACGCGTTGTTGCGCTTGATTTGGCGGCGCTCGTTGCCGGAACCAAATATCGCGGACAATTCGAAGAACGTATGAAAGCAGTGATGAACGAACTTGAAAAATCCCGCGACGTAATTTTATTTATTGATGAATTGCATACCATCGTGGGCGCAGGAGGAGCATCCGGTTCGTTGGATGCGAGCAATATGTTTAAGCCCGCGCTCGCTCGCGGCGATTTGCAATGTATCGGTGCAACGACAATGAACGAATACCGCGAGTATATCGAAAAAGACGGCGCGTTGGACAGACGTTTTCAAAAAATTATGGTGGACCCGACCACAGTTGATGACACGATAAATATTTTGAAAAACATCAAACACAAATACGAAACGCATCACGGCGTTCGTTATACAGAAAAAGCCATTGAGGAATCCGTACGATTAAGCGCGCGATATATCACCGACCGGTATCTTCCCGATAAAGCGATAGATGTTATGGATGAAGCGGGCGCGCGTATTCATCTTGCCAATGTACAAGTGCCGCATGATATTGTTGAACTGGAAGAACATTTGGAAGCGATTCGTTCGCAGAAAAATCAAGTGGTGCGCAATCAGAATTTTGAAGAAGCCGCGCGTTTACGGGATTTGGAAAAGAAATATATCAGCGATTTGGATGTTGCAAAACGCGAATGGGAATTACGCGCCGAAGAAACTGTTTTCACGGTAACCGAAGACCACGTTTCTGATGTCGTTGCAATGATGACGGGAATTCCTGTGAACAAAGTGCAGCAATCCGAATCGGAAAAACTTTTGAAAATGGCGAACGAATTGAAAAAACAAATCATCGGTCAAGAAGAAGCGATTGATAAATTAAGTAGAGCAATTCGTCGTTCGCGTGCAGGACTCAAAGACCCGAAACGCCCGATTGGTTCGTTTGTATTTTTAGGACCAACGGGTGTTGGAAAAACGGAACTTGCAAAAGTGTTAGCAAAATATCTGTTCGATTCGGAAGACGCGCTTATTCGCATTGATATGAGCGAGTATATGGAAAAGTTTTCTGTTTCTCGATTAGTTGGCGCACCTCCAGGATATGTCGGTTACGAAGAAGGCGGTTTGCTGACAGAAAAAGTGCGGCGAAAACCGTATTCTATTGTGTTGTTCGATGAAATTGAAAAAGCGCATCCCGATGTTTTCAATATTCTTCTTCAGGTTCTTGATGATGGAGTTCTCACCGATAGTTTAGGGCGAAAAGTTGATTTCAAAAATACCATTCTCATTCTCACTTCGAACATTGGTACACGAGATATTAAACACGGCGGAAGTTTGGGATTTACGAGCGAAGAACCGAAGGATAAGTATACATCAATGAAATCAGTCATTGAAAGTGCGATGAAGAAATTGTTCAATCCCGAATTTCTCAATCGAATTGACGATACGATTGTGTTTCATAATCTTACGCGCGAAAGTATTTCGGAAATCATCAAATTACAAGTGCAGGAACTTGTCAAACGAATGACGCGGTTAAATATTTCCATTGCACTTTCCGAACACGCGCTTGAATATCTTGTCAAGGATGGATTTGATGAACAGTACGGCGCACGACCATTAAAACGATTGATTCAGCGAGTGATTGAAGACCCGCTTTCCGAAGAACTTCTTGCCAAAAAATTTGAAGAAGGAAGCGCTCTTGAAATCATTTACGATGAAGAAAAAAACGAAATGAAATTTGTCGAACAAAGGAAACTTTCGGCGCCGAGAGATTCTTTGATTTCTGAACTTGCAACTGATGACTTGTTAAAATCAGTAGAATTAAGTTCTGAAATTCAGGTCAATTAAACGCTCGCAAAACTACTATAAAAACCTTGTTTTATGCGAACAAGGTTTTTTTATTTTCGAAGTATACTTCATCATCTTTTCCTTTCACCACAACAACAAACTCTCCGAGAATTTTCCTCTTGGAAAGTTGTTCGATGACTTCAGAAAAATTTCCACACAGAAATTCTTCAAACTTTTTCGTGAGTTCACGTGCGAGAACAACTTCACGTTCACCAAAAACTTCCTTCAAATCGTTCAGTGTTCGCACGATTCTATACGGCGATTCGTAAAAAATTATTGTTCGCGTTTCTTCTTTCAGAAATTCCAATCGCGTTTTTCTTCCTTTTTTTACAGGAAGAAATCCTTCGAATACAAACGCATCGGTTGGTAATCCGCTTGCAGAAAGAGCAGTGATTACCGCACTCACTCCCGGAATTGGAACAACATTTATTCCTTCATCAATTGCCACGCGCACAAGTCGAAATCCCGGGTCAGAAATCGTTGGCGTTCCAGCATCTGTTACGATTGCAACAGAATTTCCTTCTTTCAACAATTGAATAATTTCCGGAATGCGTTTTTGTTCGTTTTGTTCAAAATACGAGAGAAGTTTTTTTGCGTGAATGGAATATTTATCGAGGAGAATTTGTGTTGTGCGCGTATCTTCGCAACAGAGAACATCAACATTGGCAAGCACTTTCAACGCGCGAAGCGTAATATCTTCAAGATTGCCAATAGGAGTGGAGACGATGTAGAGAGTGGAAGGAAGAAGTTCGTTCAAGGTTTTAGGTATTAGGTTTTAGATGTTAAGTGTTAGGTGTATTTGTTGAGAGAATTTTCTAACCCGTGAAGCATTTTTCCACACTCATCGTATCGTTCGATGAGATTATTATATTTTTCGACAACAAAATATTTCTTTTTGTAAGCAACAGTAAGATGATGTTTCGTTTCACGGATTTCTCCTAATGCTCTGCTGATTCCTTCAAGATAAATGTTGATGTGTTTGTTATTCCATCCCTCTGCGAAATTTGCCGGCGAAGAATTTGAGGAACGACGTAATTGAGAACCGAGTTCATACATTTCAAATTTCGGAAACGTCATTGTCAATTCGTGAACTTCCAAGTGAAGTTGGAGTAATTTTTGATACACATCCATATCCTCAAAACTTGAAATTTTCTTTACCATCCTTCAAATCCCTAACATCTAAAACCTAACACCTAATATCTCATATCTCACTTCATTTCCCCAAACATTTCTCTCTCAATCAATCCGCAAAGAATATGCCCAATCGTAATATGTCCTTCTTGAATTCGTTGCGTATCGTTTGACGGAACAATGATGGAATGGTCGCACAGTGGTTTTGCTTTTCCACCGTCTTTGCCGAGAAGTCCAATTGTTACCATTCCTTTTGATTTTGCTTTTTCGATTGCTTTTAAAATGTTTGGCGAATTTCCGCTTGTAGTAATGGCAATGAGAATATCACCTTGATTTCCCAACGCTTCAACAGAACGCGCAAATACATTTTCAAAACCAATATCGTTTGCACCGGCAGTTAAATTCGATGTGTCTGTTGTAAGCGCGATTGCGGGAATTGCAGCGCGTTCTCTCGGTAACATTCGTATCACGAGTTCCGTTGCGATGTGTTGCGAATCTGCTGCGCTTCCTCCGTTTCCACAAAGAAGAATTTTCTTTTTGTTGTTGAGCGCATTTACAAGCAAATCCATCGCTTTGGAAATTTGCGACGTACATTCGTTTAGAATTTTCAGCTTCGTTTCTGCGCTCGCTTTTAATTCATCCTGAATAAACGATTCGCGCACGAGAATGGTGAGAGGTAAGTGAGCCATTGATTATTTTAGATTGAAGATTTTAGATTTTTTATTTTACTCTATGTGATGTTCTCTCAGAATATTTTTCCATTCAACAATATGAAACTCCTTTATTTCAGTTGAAATTTTTGAGTCAGTAATTAAGTTTTGAGTATATGTTTGAATGAATTTCTTAAAGTCATCAATGAATCGCAAATAATATTTTAAACTTGGGAATATACCGTTAGCAATAACATCAAGTCCACTATCCTTTTTGATTTTCAAAATAAATTTGTTGATGTATTCTTCTTCGTCTTTAGATACAAAATTCTCTCTTGATGTTGTCAAAATGTAATACCGCCTAATACTTGTGTTCTGAGATTTTTTAACGAGGTCAAAAATCAAATTTCTATCAATGGGAATGTTGTGTTTGATTTCAACCATCTCAAATGGAGTTTTGTCCGCGTTCCAAATTTCTATATCTCCAAAACCATGTTTATCCGAAGAAGTATGAACGTTTAGTAAACCTAATGTTTTACCTTCATACCGTTTCACTTCTTTAAAGAGTTGTTGATAAATGGAATAGATAGCGATGACGGGAAGACGCGAACCTAATTTTGTTTCAAAATGTCTTTCTAACATTTGAAGAACCGTATTGATGTTGATTATTTCAGAAAAATTTGCTGATTCTATCGTTTCATCAAATACCATTTTTTGTTGTTGGGAAAGCAATACAAGTTTCGAGAAAATATAAATCAAACACTCTTCCGGTTTGATTTTTTTATTCTCAACATTATCAAAAAGTTCCAGAAAACTTTTCTTTACTTCTTTATCTCTGATTTTTAAATTCTTTCCAGCACTTATTGTCCATTTTATTTTTTCTCTTGTAGCAAGAGTAAGAAAAGAGGATTCTTTGTTTGCGTATTTAGGAAAATGTTTTTTGAAAAATGGAGCAGTAATGGAAGTATCCAAACTTCTTGCTGAATAACCGCCTTTAAAATCTGTTCGATGTAATCTAATATCTTGTTTGGGTTCAATTATTTTCTTGAGTAATGACGTAACTAATGTCGATAAAAGAGATTTATTTTTATCTATTTTATTGACAAGAACATCTACATTCGATTTGATTTCGTCGGAAAATTCAAGTTCTTTTTTTGATTTCGTTATCGAAATCGCTTTATGCAGCAACGTTTCTAAAATTTCTGTTGGATTCATAAAAATAATTCCAATGTATTTTCTTGAGTTCCTTCCAAACGATTTTTTGCGTACTCAATGTATTTGTTGTGAATTTCTATTCCGATGTAATTTCTTTTGAGACGTTTTGCAACCACAGCAGTTGTTCCCGAACCCAGAAACGGGTCAAAGACAATATCATTTTCTTTAGTTAAAAGTTTTATCAATTCTTGCACAACAAATTCTGGATATACGGCGGGATGAATATTTCCTTTTATGGTTTCAACAGTTGATTCAATAATATCTCTACGAATTGAGTTGCCCCAAATTTTTATGATAGTGAATCCTTTATTTTCAATTTGTGTAAGTCGCCCACCAGCTTGTCCACCGTAAGGTAACGCGTGCATTCCTCGAATTTTCATTCTGAAACTTTCAACTTTGCCTTCTTTCGCTTCTTTAATTATTTCAGTCAATTCTTTTTTTGCTTGCGATTTTTCCGTTGAAGATAATGCGGACTTATCAATAATTTCAAAATATTTTTTCCCAATATCATTCCCACCATTTTTTTTTCTTCCATTGAAATATTTGTCTTTGTATTCTAAGAAAGCACTCTTGTTAAAAAAATATTCTTTCGATTTAGCAAAAATAAAAAATGGTTCTTTCGATGAAATCAATTTTCGTGGGTCTTGTTTAGGTGTAGGATTTACTTTTATCCACGATACTTCATTTATGAGTTTTACTTGTTTTTCTTTCAGCGCTTCAATTGCAAATCTGTATGGAATAAGAAGCAAATTTCCGTCAATGTATTTATCTCCTAAATTGAAAACGATTGTTCCCGTTTTTTTTGTTACTCTTACACACTCTCGAAAAACTTTTAAAAGGTTTTCAATATATGTTTCAACTGTTTTCTCATTTCCAATTCCAAAGTTGTTTCCATTTTCGCCGTATTCGCGTTGTTGAAAGTACGGTGGGCTTGTAATTACTAAATCAATAGAATTGGGTGGTAAACTTGGTAAGATTTCTAAACAATCTCCACAATATAATTTATCTGAATTCTCCTCCGGGTTTTCTGTTTTTGCATTTGACAAATAAAAAAAATCCAACGTCGGTTCTTTCACTTCAAGAACTGATTTTTTTGTTGAGTAGATTTTTTTTACTTGCGTTTTAGCGACTTTGCGTTGCATACTATTTTGCTAATTGCATTTCAATAAACTTCGGAAAATTTTTCAGCGTTTCGTCCAACTTCGCAACATCTTTCCCGCCGGCAGTTGCGAGATGTGGTTTTCCGCCGCCGCCTCCGCCAAGGTGTTTTGCAAGTTCGCCTACAATTTTTCCCGCTTGTAATTTTTTTTCTTTGATAACGTCATCCGTAACAACGCAGACGAGAGATACTTTTTTGTCAATCACGGAAGCGAGAACGCCAACACCGCTTTTCATTTTTTCGCGGAGCATATCGCCGAGATTTTTCAGTTCATCGTCATCGCTTGCAGTAACTTTTTCTGCAATGATAAAAATGCCGTTGTGCTGTTTCACATTGTTAACAAACGCTTCAATCATTGTTCCGGCGGAAAGCAAACGATATTTGCTCAGTTCTTTTTCGAGTTTCTTTTTTTCTTCGATGAGCAAAGAAATTTTATCCGCAAGCAGATGATAATCAACATTGAGCAATTCTTTCGAGCGTTCAAGAACATTCATTCTGTCGCGGAGAAAATCATCAACAGTTGTTCCTGTAATTGCTTCAATTCTTCGTACGCCGCTGGAAATACTTGTTTCGGTTAACAGTTTGAAGTAACCGATTTCTCCGGTTGCTTGCACGTGCGTTCCTCCGCAAAATTCCAAACTGAAATCGCCGAACTGCACAACGTTCACTTTGTCGCCGTATTTATCGCCAAAGAACATCAGCGCTCCCATTTTTTTCGCTTCTTCAAACGGAATGTTGCGATGATGTGTGAGCGGAATATTTTCCCGAATTTTTTCATTGACGATTGTTTCGATGTCGCGGAGTTCGTTTTCTGAAAGTTTGTTGTAATGATTGAAATCGAAACGCAATTTATCGGGAGCGACAAGTGAACCGGCTTGATGCGCGTGCGTTCCGATAGTTTTTCGCATTGCGGAATGAAACAAATGCGTTGCGGTGTGATTACGCATTATCGAAGAACGGCGCGGTTTATCTACGGTTGCAATCACGTTATCTTTTTCAGAAATATTTGCAACTCCGTTTTTCAAAATGTGATAGTGTAAATTATTGTTTTTCACAACATCAACAACTTCAAATTCTTTTCCGTGTATTGTCAACAAACCTGTGTCGCTGACTTGTCCGCCGGATTCTGCGTAGAACGGAGTTTCTTTCAACAAAATTTTTTGTTTGTCGAAATACAGAATTTCAGTTTCAACGGAAAGCGCATTGTATGTAAATCCGGTATGTTCTTCAAGTTGTAATTTTTCTTTGGGAAGTTCCGCTTCGACCGTTGTTTTAAATGATGTTGCTTTTTGCGAGCGAAGTTTTTGTTCTTCCATCAAACTCATAAACGTTGCAATGTCCACTTTCAAACCGCGTTCTTCGCACATCAATTCGGTTAAGTCGAGCGGAAATCCGAATGTGTCGTAAAGTTTGAACGCCTCATCGCCAGGAAACTCTTTCGATTGTTTTAAATCGGAAACAACGTGTTCAAAAATTTCCAATCCTCTGTCAAGCGTTGCGTTGAAACTTTCTTCTTCGCTTTTGATGACACGCTCCACGTGTTTTTGTTTTTCGATAATTTCCGGAAACACGTTTCCCATTTGTTGCACAACGGTTTCAACAACTTTGTAAATAAACGGCTCGTGCAAATCCAGTTTTCTTCCGAAGCGGGAAGCACGGCGTAAAATTCTTCTCAGCACATAACCGCGTCCTTCGTTTGATGGATTCGCTCCGTCGGAAATTGCAAACGTCAATGTGCGAACGTGGTCTGCAATAACACGCATTGCAACATCGGTTTGAGATTTGGGATTTGAGATTTGAGTATCGAGAGAGAAGAAATATTCTTTCTTGCTTACGTTGGCAATTCGTTGAATAATCGGCGTGAAAACATCTGTGTCGTAATTTGATTTTTTATTTTGCAATACTGCACATATTCTTTCAAAGCCCATTCCCGTATCAACGTGCTTTGCAGGTAGAAGAGAAAGTGTTCCATCGGCGCTACGATTATTCTGAATAAAGACGAGATTCCATATTTCAATGCAATCAGGAGTTCCTTCGTTTACCGGCGCAGGAGTTGAAATATCTTCGCGATTATCAAAATGAATTTCTGTGCAGGGACCACACGGGCCGGTTTCTCCCATTTCCCAAAAATTTTCTTTCTCGCCGAAACGAAGAATGTGCGAAGGATTGATGTCGGTAACCGTTTTCCAAAGTTCAAACGCTTCATCGTCTGTTTTATACACCGTTGCCCACAAACGTTCTTTCGGAAGTTTCCAGATTTTTGTCAGTAATTCCCATGCCCATTCGATTGCTTCCTTTTTGTAGTAATCGCCGAACGACCAGTTGCCGAGCATTTCAAAAAATGTGTGGTGGTATGTATCGCGACCGACTTCTTCCAAATCGTTGTGCTTACCGCTGACGCGAATACATTTTTGTGTGTCTGCAGCGCGTGTGTAATCACGTTTTCCTGTGCCGAGAAAAACATCTTTGAATTGATTCATTCCCGCATTGGTAAAAAGCAATGTCGGATCATCGTGCGGAATAACGGATGCGCTCGGAACAATTTTATGTTGTTCCGATGTGAAGAAGTCAAAAAAACTTTGTCGGATTTGTTGTGATGTCATTAAATAAGGTTATGGATTTCGGTTTAAGTTTAACGGTAAACATCTTTTCGATGTTTGATGCGATAGATTCTAATAAATGTTTGTTCAAAGTTTATTTCATACAATACTCGATAATCACCAATTCTTATTCGCCATTTGTTTTCTTCACCACTTAATTTTTTACAACCAACGGGAAAAGGATTGCTTTCTAAAAGAGTTATTTCTTCAAGGATTTTATCAGAATCTTTTTTCGGTAATTGTTGAAGTTCTTTGGAAGCAGTCGGTTTGAATATTACAATAAACCTCATCTTTTTTTTCGTGCAAGTTTTTTCTTTACCTCTTCAAAAGAAATATCGGGTTCGTGTTCGACTTCCTTCATCGAAAGCAAATCCATTGCATCTTCAAGTTGTTCTACTAACTTTGAATACATTGCAAAAGGAAGCAACACATGAGTCTTTTTTCCTTTTGCATTATATAAAACTTGTTCTTCTTTCACGACATTTTTCATAAAAGTACAATCGTTATTCTTGAATCTAAATTTTGAAGTATAAAATCTAAACTGTATTCACACTTCAATCTGCGTCATCAATTGAATTTCTTCCAGCACGTGGCTTACTTCCAAACAGCGAATCATTTCTCCGGAAAATACAACCGCTTTACCATTGAAATGCACTTCCCACGTGAGCGCTTCGGCTTTGTGAATATCGCAGCCGATTGCTTTGATAATTTGCCCAATGACATCATCGAACGAATGTACTTCATCGTTAAAGAGAATAACTTTCGCCGGTTCTTCAATGAGAACGTCGCTGTCGCTTTCTTCGATGAGTTCAGTTTCGGGAAGTGTGAGTACGTCGGACATTGTTTGAAATTAGACCTCACGGGTTTCTCATTTTAAATTTCTCAGTTTACAAATGAAAAGAATTTTCTTTTAGAAAAAACCCGCGAGGTCTTCCAGTAAAAAAATTGCGGCAAAAAAATACGAAAAAGAATAAGGGGTTTCAAACTTTCGTTGTCCGAATAACGAATTGATACGAATTTACGAATGATGAATATTTGCAAATTCGCAAACATTCGTTATTCGCACAATCAAGGTTTTTGTTACTGTATTGTGGTAAAAAGAAGGTATATCGAACAAAAAGACAACGATGAAGATGTGTTTTTAAACGATGTTTTTATATTTCATAAATGAAATTAGAAAAGAACGTTTTTTTTCAGGACTGAAATAATATTTGCTGCAATAGTTTGAAAATGAAGAAAAAATGAATTAGTTGCACGAATTAGATAGTGGCATACAATTTGTAATGGGATATTAAAGTCTTAATAGTTTTACACTTAATGCCAGCAATTTTCAGCAAATCTTGCGAGTACGCAATTCAATCAGTTTTGTATCTAACCCGCCAGCGGAATAATTTTCCCGTGCATTTACGTGAAATTTCATCTTCGTTAAATATTCCGCATCATTTTTTGAGCAAAGTAATGCAAACCTTAGGTCGCGATGGCATAGTTCATTCGCAAAAAGGACTCAACGGCGGATTTGAACTTGGCAGAAAACCAACGCACATATTTTTAATGGATATTGTGCATGCTATTGACGGGAAAGGAATACTCGATGAATGTGTAGCGGGATTTCCGGATTGCGGCGATGAACATCCATGCGCTTTGCATCCGATGTGGAAAGAAGCGAAGCACGTTCTCCTGGAAATGTTGAAAACGAAAACGATTGAGGATTTAAATAACGAAATGAGCGAAAAATGGAATTTCATTGATTTGATTTCGGAAGAAAAAAACTCTCAACCTAATACAACGAATGCAATTACCGACAGAAATACTGAAAGAAGAACATCGGGCAATTGAACGGATGTTAAATGTCTTGGAAACATTTATTCGTCGCGCAGAATACGGAGAACATATTGCTCCTCATTATTTTGGCAACGCATTACAATTCATTCAGCAATTTGCGGATCAATGCCATCACGGAAAAGAAGAAAACGTATTATTTCCGGCGATGGAACGCAATGGTTTTTCACGTCAGATGGGACCGGTTGCCGTAATGCTCAATGAACACGAAGAAGGACGTTCGTATGTTCGCGCAATGAAGGATGCGTTAGAAACGATGGGGAACAACGGAGCAACAAACATTGCACAATTTACTCTTCCCGCAAAAAATTTTATTTCGCTCTTACGTAATCATATTATGAAAGAAGATACCATTCTCTTTGTGATGGCGGAAAATAATTTGCCTGCAAAAGAAAAAGAAACGCTCGTTGCAGAATTCGGAAAACTGGAAAATGAAGGAAAGATATGCAGGCAAAAAACAGAATTGCTTTCGCTTCTGAACCAAATGGAAGAAGAAATATCTCGCCAACAATTTTCACAAGAAAAGGTCATCGTATGATTCAACAATCACTACTCCTTCGAGAAAAAATATTTATTCTCATAACATCGTTCGCCGTCATCTTTCTCTATAACACAAACGCATACACTCAAGAAGCCGTAGATTACTTCAAACAGAATTGCGTTAGTTGTCATACCATTGGCGGCGGAAGACTAACGGGTCCCGATTTAAAAAATGCAACGCAACGCAAAGACCGCGCGTGGTTCGTAAAGTTTTTACTTGACCCGAAAGGAATGCTCGATGCGGGAGATGCATACGCGCTCGAACTGCAAAAAGAATCACGCGGCGCCATTATGCCTTTAGTCCAAGGAATGAATAAAGCGCGAGCAGAAGCGCTTCTCGATTTAATCGCCGCAGAATCGAAATTAGAAAAGTCGCAGTTTATAGGAATCCAAATCAGCGACCGTCCATTCACTCCAAAGGATAAAGAAAACGGACGAAATATTTTTTTAGGATATACAAGATTAACCAACGGAGGACCTCCGTGTATATCTTGTCATACAACGTATGGCATCAGTGGATTTGGCGGCGGAACATTAGGTCCCGAATTAACAACAGTTTTTGAACGCTATGAAGGACGAAAAACACTTTCAACGTGGTTATCCGCTCCAGCAACACCGACAATGCAATCCGTATATAAAACCCACGCGCTCGAACCGGAAGAAGTTCTTTCGCTCGTTGCATATTTTCAAAGCACCCTCGAAAGAAATCCGCAGGATAAATCCACCTCACAACTCAATTTTCTCTTAATAGGATTAGGCGGTTCGCTTGTATTGCTCGGCTTATTCGATGTCTTTTGGAATAATCGTTTTCGCGCAGTTCGAAAAATTTTAGTTCAAGAAAATAAAATAACGAATGTATGAATAATAAAAGTTTAATTCCTTGGGTCAAAGATGAAGTTGACCCGAAACTTCGCAGTTGGGAAGAATTTTATCGCAATCGCTGGCAACACGATAAAGTAGTGCGAAGCACGCACGGTGTCAATTGCACCGGAAGTTGCACATGGATGATTCACGTAAAAGACGGAATTGTAACGTGGGAAATGCAGGGCTTGGATTATCCGATGTTAGAAAAAACGCTTCCGCCATACGAACCGCGCGGATGTCAGCGGGGAATTTCATTCTCGTGGTATCTTTACAGTCCATTACGAGTGAAATATCCATACATTCGCGGTGCATTACTTGATTTATGGAGAAAAGCGAAACGCGAATACGAAGACCCTGTGGATGCGTGGAAATCATTAGTATCAAATTCAGAATCGCGTCAACGATATCAACGCGCACGCGGCAAAGGTGGATTTCGGCGCACATCGTGGGACGAAGTTTTGGAAATAATGGCGGCAGCAAATATTCATACAATTCAATCGCACGGACCAGATAGAATAGCGGGGTTTTCGCCAATTCCTGCAATGTCAATGGTAAGTTATGCCGCTGGTGCGCGCTTAATGCAATTGCTTGGGGGATTGTCGCTTTCGTTTTACGATTGGTATTGCGACCTTCCTTCTGCTTCGCCGGAAACGTGGGGAGAACAAACCGATGTGAATGAATCTGCAGATTGGTATAATGCAAAACTTCTTGCTGTAATGGGAGCAAACTTAAATATGACGCGTACTCCCGATGTTCACTTTGCAGCAGAAGCTCGACATAACGGAACAAAGATGTACGTTTTTTCTCCCGATTTTAATCAAGTTGCAAAATATGCAGACCATTGGGTTTCTCTCAATGCAGGGCAAGATGGCGCATGGTGGATGGCAGTGAATCACGTCTTACTCACAGAATATCACCATCAACGAAAAGTTCCGTACTTCATAGACTATACGAAAAAATATACCGATGCGCCGTATCTCGTAGAATTATCGAAAGAAGGAAATGCGTACGAAAGCGGACAATTGCTGCGTGCAAACAAACTGCAGAAATATTCTTCCGTAGAAAACGGCGAATGGAAATTTTTGATGTGGGATGAAGAACGCAATGAAGCAAAAATGCCGATGGGAAGTTCCGGTTTTCGTTGGGGAACAGAAAAAGGGAAATGGAATCTGCTCCTAAAAGATGGTCAAGACGGAAGTGAAATTTGTCCCGCTCTTTCGTTTCTTGAAAACAACGATGGAAATGTTTCTGTTCGGTTCGATGATTTTGGCGAAGGAAAAAATATTTATCGGAATGTTCCGATAAAAAACATAATGACAGCAGACGGAAATCAAATAACCGTAACAACTGCGTACGATTTACTGATGGCGCAATACGGAGTGAATCGAAATTTAAAAGGAGATTATCCGAAAAATTACGACGACGAAACAAAAGCGTACACGCCTGCGTGGAGTGAAAAATATACCGGCATCGGAAGAGACGATTTGATAAAATTTGCCCGCGAATGGGGAAGCACTGCAGAACATACAAACGGAAAATGTACAATCATTATTGGCGCAGGAATCAATCACTGGTATCATGCAAATTTAATGTATCGTGCGGGAATTCACGCGTTGATGTTTTGCGGATGCGTTGGTGTGAATGGCGGCGGTTTGGCGCATTATGTAGGTCAAGAAAAACTTGCGCCAGGAGAACCGTGGGGAGCAATTGCATTTGCAAAAGATTGGTACGGACCATCGCGACAGCAAAATGCACCAAGTTGGCACTATGTGAACACCGACCAATGGAGATATGAAAAAGAATTTACTGATTATCACACCGTTCCTCAGCATCAAACATCAGATTCGCTTGCAAAAGGACACGCGATGGATGTTCAGGTGAAAGCGGTTCGCAACGGATGGCTTCCGTTTTATCCGCAGTTTAACAAGAACACCATCGAACTTGTAAAAGAAGCGGATGCAAACGGCGCAAAAACAAATGAAGAAATAATAAAATATGTCGTTGAACAACTGAAATCGCGCAAACTCACCTTCGCCGTTGAAGACCCGGATGCTTCGGAGAATTGGCCCCGCATTTTTTATATATGGCGCGGAAATGCATTGATGTCGAGTGCAAAAGGGCACGAATACTTTCTTCATCATTATTTGGGAACGCATACCAATAAAATCTCGCAGGATTTAGCGAAAGATTCTGTGAAAGAAGTTGTATGGCACGAGATTGCGCCGCAGGGGAAAATGGATTTGGTTGTAGATTTAAATTTCCGAATGGATACATCAGCGTTGTATTCCGATATCGTTTTACCTGCGGCAACGTGGTACGAAAAAGCGGATTTAAATTCAACGGATATGCACAGTTTTATTCATCCGCTTTCCGCCGCAGTTCCGCCGTGTTGGGAATCAAAGAGCGATTGGGATATTTTCAAAGCGATTGCAAAGAAATTTTCGGAACTGGCGAAAAAACATTTTCCCGAATCGGTGAAAGAACTCGTTGCAACTCCGCTTGCACACGATTCCGCCGCAGAAATTGCACAACCGAAAATTCAAGATTGGATAACAGGAGAAGTAGAAGCGATTCCGGGAAAAACAATGCCTGCGCTTACAGTTGTCAATCGCGATTACAAAAATGTGTTCAATCAATATGTTTCGTTTGGTCCGCTTGTGCGTCAAAATGGATTGGGAGCGCACGGAACAAAATATGCGATTGATGATTTCTATGATGAAATGCTTATTACACAACCGACAGTTTCTTTCGATGGAAAAACATATCCTTCGCTGAAAGACGGTGTGAACGTTGCAAACACTATTCTTCATCTTGCCACAGTTACGAATGGCGAACTTGCATATCGTTCCTATAAAAATATGGAGGAAAAAGTTGGATTTCCGCTTGTGCAACTTGCGGAAAAAAATCGTGGTGTGCGCGTGAACTATAAAGAACTGCAATCAAAGCCGATGCGTTTATTAAATAGTCCGATGTGGTCGGGAATAACGGAAAATGGTCGCGCATATTCTCCGTTCACATACAATGTTGAAGCGCTTGTTCCTTGGAGAACACTCACTGGTCGTCAGCATTTTTATCTTGACCATCCGGGATATATTCATTTTGGCGAACATCTTCCGACGTATAAACCGAAACCGCTTCCGACTCAATATTCCGATTTGCGATTCAGTACCGAAGTTGGAAAAACAAAGATGTTGAATTATCTTACACCGCACGGGAAATGGCATATTCATTCGACGTACGGCGATAATCAAAGAATGACGACGCTTTCACGCGGCGTAGAACCGTTCTGGATGAATGATAAAGACGCGGAAGACATTGGCGTAAATGATAACGATTGGGTGGAAGTGCATAATGACCACGGCGTTGTTGTTACACGCGCCGCCGTCAGCGCACGAATACCGCGCGGAATTTCCATCATCTATCATTCGCCGGAACGTACCTATTCCGTTCCGAAATCTCCGTTGCGAAATAATAAACGCGCCGGAGGCCATAACAGTTTAACCAGAACACGACTAAAACCCAATCTGATGATTGGCGGATATGGACAATTTACGTTCCACTTCAATTATTGGGGACCAATCGGATGTAACAGAGATACGCATATTCTCGTTCGAAAATTACCCGAATTGATTTGGTAATCAAATCTCGAACCACTTAACACGAAATAATTATGAATGTTCGCTCACAAATATCAATGGTATTTCATCTCGATAAATGTATCGGTTGCCACACATGCAGTATTGCGTGCAAAAATATCTGGACCGATAGACGCGGCGCAGAATATATGTGGTGGAACAACGTCGAAACAAAACCCGGAACCGGATTCCCGACGAAATGGGAAGACCAAAGTAAATACCGCGGCGGATGGGAAGTTACGAATGAAAAACTTCATCTGAAATCTACAAACAAAGCAAGAACGATTACGGATATTTTTCATAATCCTTCTATGCCAAGTATGGACGATTATTATGAGCCGTGGACGTACAAGTACGATGAGTTATTCAATGCTCCCGAAGGTTCTGACCAACCAACGGCTCGTCCGATTTCGATGGTTACCGGCGAATATATCAATGTCGAAGCAGGACCAAATTGGGATGATGATTTAGGGGGTTCGCCCGTGTATGCGGAAAATGACCCAAACTTGAAAGGATTATCCGAAGAACAACGCCAACAACTTTTTGCTATCGAGCGATTGGTGTTTTTTTATTTTCCAAGAATTTGCAATCACTGTTTAAATCCTGGATGTGTTGCCGCGTGTCCTTCGGGAGCATTGTATAAACGCGGCGAAGATGGTATTGTGCTGATTGACCAAAAACGTTGTCGCGCATGGCGTGCGTGTGTTGCCGCGTGTCCGTATAAAAAATCGTTTTACAATTGGTCAACAGGAAAATCGGAAAAATGTATCTTGTGTTTCCCGCGCTTGGAAACGGGACAAGCGCCGGCGTGCTTTCACTCCTGCGTTGGAAGAATTCGGTACATCGGAGTTCTGCTCTATGATGCGGATAAAATTGAAGAAGTTGCAAAATCTTCCAACGAAGATTTGATTGATGCGCAGCGTGCAATGATACTAAACCCGAACGACCCAGCGGTTATTGCTGCTGCATTGGAAAACGGAATTCACGAATCGGTGTTAGATTCGGCGCAGCAATCTCCCGTGTATAAATTTGTGAAAGAATGGAAAATTGCTTTGCCTCCGCATATTGAATTTCGTACGTTGCCAATGTTGTTTTATGTTCCGCCGATGTCTCCCGTGATGGCGCAAAAAAACGACGATACGGTGAGCAGTGTTTCGAAAGATTTCTTCCACGATATTGAACAAGCGCGCGTTCCGTTGCAATTTTTGGGAAATCTTTTTGGCGCAGGTCATCAGGGAAAAGTTGTGTATGCGTTAAAGAAACAAAAAGCGGTTCGTATGTATCGCCGCGCAATAACCGTTGGCGATATTGATATGAAAATTGCTGAACGAATTCTCACGGAAGCGGAATGTTCGAAAGAAGAAGCGGAAATGATTTATCGTCTTACGTCGCTTTGCACGTTTGAAGACCGATTTGTTATTCCGCCAATGCATCGCGAAGAAGCAATTGAAATGCTCAAAGATCCGCACGAACATCGAACGCTTGCCGGCTTTGGTTTTGTCGAAGGACCGGAACGGGGATTGTAGAAGAGCAGAACAACGATGTGTCTAAAAAAGTAGTGTTTTGATATTTAACAGAATGGTTCAAACTTTCCAATATTATCTTGTTAAACGAGATAGGCAAAAGATGTATGAAGGAACGCTTGGAAGTATTATTCCTTTGCGTGTTTGCTCCGTGACATTTATGAATGCTTTGCAACAAACGGCTCGACAAACGCAACCTTCTTTATTACAAAAATGCGGTTTGGAACAATGACAACAACATTATCTCTCATTCAAACTTTCGTTCCGCTTCTCTTGTATCCTTCGTTTGAGTATCGCAAACGATTGGAGGAATGTGTTTTTTTTCTTGAAGAAGAAAACAACATTGCGTTGGAAATTTTTCAAAAGTTTATCGAAGAAACAAAAACGTTTTCTACGGAAGATTTTGAAGAACTCTATACAAGAACGTTTGATATCAATCCGGTTGCAAGTTTGGAAATCGGATGGCATTTGTACGGCGAACAATATGAGCGCGGCGCATTTCTTGTAACAATGCGGGAATTACTTCGAGAGAATGCAATTCCGGAATCCACCGAACTTCCCGACCATTTTTCTTACATATTGCTTTTGATAGAAAGAATGGAACACGACGAAGCAACAGAATTTGTGAACCAATATGTATTTCCTTTTTTGGAAAAAATACGCGTGGGATTTTCGGAAGAACAGAATCCTTATACATATTTATTTAATGCAATAGAAATAGTTTTGAAACAAACATTTAACCAAATCAACAAAGAACCTATCTATGGCGAATCCTAATCCGCTTTTCATTGACGAAATATTATTTATCGTTTTGCCGTATCTTGCATTGGCGATATTTTTACTTGTCTCCATCAGAAGATATGTGATGCAGAGTTTTTCCTTTTCCAGTTTATCGTCGCAGTTTCTTGAAAACCAACATCACTTTTGGGGCGTTGTTCCGTTTCACTACGGAATCATTACGTTATTCTTTGCGCATCTCATTGCGTTCGTATTGCCGGAAAAAGTAATTGCGTGGAACAGTATTCCGTTGCGATTATACGTGCTTGAAATCGCCGCATTTATTTTTGGATTGCTTACTATCGTTGGTTTAGTCAGCGTCATCGCGCGAAGAATGAAAGAACCGAAAGTAAAAATGGTTACGAGCGCTGCCGATTGGATAATACTTGTAATGTTTTTGATACAAGTGTTTTCGGGATTGTACACGGCAATATTTCATCAATGGGGTTCTGCGTGGTTTGCGGCTTCTGCATCGCCGTATTTATGGTCCGTACTTACGTTGAATCCGAACATAACGTACATCACTGCAATGCCGTTTATGGTGAAGTTTCATATTGTCGGCGCATATACGATGATAGCGTTTTTCCCGTTCACGCGATTAGTTCATGCATTAGTGATACCAAATCCGTACTTATGGAGAAAACCACAAGTCGTGCGTTGGTACGCTGAATGGAAATTAAAACATAACATATAACATATAACATATAAAATATAACTCCTATGGAAGATATAAAACGATTTCTCAAATCAGGTCATTGGCCCACGCTGTTTTCAGCGTTTCTCTATTTCGATTTTTGTTTTGCAATTTGGGTGCTGAATGGTGCAATGGCGCCGTTCATCAGCGAAACGTTTCAATTAACTCCTTCGCAAAAAGGATTTATGATTTCTGTTCCGATATTAGCAGGAGCATTAATGCGGTTTCCGCTTGGTCTACTTTCGCAATACATCGGAAGAAAAAATGCGGCATTAGTAGAAATGACGCTGATTTTTTTTGCCATGGTATATGGATACGTAATGGTAGAAACGTACAACGATGTGCTTGCAATGGGTGTTCTATTGGGAATTGCAGGAGCAAGTTTCGGCGTTGCGTTATCATTGGGTTCGGGATGGTTTCCGCCAAAGTATAAAGGATTAGCAATGGGAATAGCGGGCGCAGGAAACAGCGGAACTGTATTAGCAGTGCTTCTCGCTCCTCCGCTTGCAACAGCGTACGGATGGAAAGCCGTTTATGGATTCGGCGCGTTGTTTATGATTCTTCCTATTCTCGTCATGATATTTATGGCGAAAGAGCCGCAAGATCGAAAACAGCACGAAACAATAAAAGACCATATCAAATGTTTGTGGGAAAAAGACGGATGGATTTTTAATCTTATTTATATCATTACGTTTGGTGGATTTATCGGTCTCTCCAATTTTCTACCGACGTATTTTCACGACCAGTTTGGTGTAACAAAAGTTGAAGCGGGACAATTAACAATGTTTGCGGCAATTATGGGAAGCGGAATACGAATTCTTGGCGGTCATTTTTCCGACCGATGGGGAGGAATTAGAACACTTTCCGTTGTGTTTGTTGGAATTATCGCAATGATGTTGCTTACTGCACTGCAAACGAACGTTATTGTTACCACAATATTTTTTATGATTTGTTTCGCCGCTCTTGGCGCAGGAAACGGAGCATTGTTTCAACTTGTTCCGCATCGCTGGCCAACCAATACCGCTGTTGCAGGAAGTATGATTGGAGAAATCGGCGCGCTTGGCGGAGCAATTATTCCTAATGCAATGGGACTTTCGAAAGAATTTACCGGAACGTTTTTCTGGGGATTTGCTGTGTTTTCTTTAATTGCACTTGTCGCATTTCACGTAATGCGTGTTGCACAACATCGTTGGACACGCACGTGGGTAAGCGAAGGCGGAAAGGCGCGAATACGCCATCACATTGAATCGGTTTTCACAAACGGAGAACGGGAAATTCCTAAACCGGAATACATCAAAACGATTGTTTATCCCGTGGGTAATTCTCAACTTGCAGATAAAACCGCAGATACCGTTTCCAAACTTTGTAAAGCATCCAATGCGAAACTTGTTTTATTATACGTCGAACATCGTTTTCACGATTCGGGTTCGCTGACTTCCAATTCAAATGAGTGGCAAGAAATTCGGGACAATTGGATAAAAGAAGGAAAACAACTTCTCGAAAAAGAAGTGAAACGGTTTCAAGGTCTCGGCGTGGATGATATTGATATGGAAATTCGTCAAGGAAATGTCGCCTCAGAAATTATTGCTTCCGCCGACGACCGTTCTGCAGATATGATTGTTCTTGCGAGCCATCATTCTTCTCCGATGGGAAGTTTATTGATGGGAAGCAGAACGTATGATGTATTTAAAAACGCAACTTGTCCAATACTTCGTATTGTACGATAAAAAAAAGAAAGAAAATATTTATGAGTAAATGGTTAGAAAAATGGGAGCCGGAACATTCTGAATTCTGGGAAAGTACCGGAAAGAAAATTGCATGGAGAACGCTTTGGGTTACGACAATTTCGCTGACATTTTCCTTTGCTACGTGGTTTATGGTAAGCGCCATCGTTGTAAAACTTCCCGGCATCGGGTTTAAATTTACCACGCAAGAACTCTTTTGGCTCGCAGCAATGCCCGGTCTTGCCGGTGGTTCGCTTCGCATCATTCATACATTTTTACTTCCGATTTATGGAACAAGAAATGTTATCACCTTCGCAACGTTCATCAAACTTATTCCTTGCATTGGATTGGGATTTGCAGTGATGAATCCTGAAACGCCGTTTTGGTTATTTTTATTGTTAGCATTTTCTGCAGGATTTGGCGGCGGTGATTTTTCATCATATATGCCAAGCACCAATTTATTTTTCCCAAAACGCTTGAAAGGAACGGCGCTCGGAATACAAGCAGGAATTGGAAATTTCGGTGTGAGTTTAGCGCAATTTATGACGCCATTGATGCTGGGTGTAGGAACATACGGCGCGGCACAGATTTTTGAAAAAATCAATCCGAAGACCAAAGAAATTCTCGGAACTTCAGAAATATTTTTACAAAGCGCGGCATTTTGGTACATCCCGATTCTTATTATTATGACATTAGTATGTTGGTGGATGCTGCGCAGTATTCCGATTACTGCTTCGTTCAAAGAGCAGTTGGATATTTTCAAAGATAAACACACATGGTTTTGCACGGTTACGTATATGATGACGTTCGGAACTTTCTCTGGTTTATCTGCCGCATTTCCGTTGATGATAAAAACACTGTACGGAAATTTTCCCGATGCTCCCGATCCATTGAAATACGCATTTTATGGTCCGCTGATTGGTTCTGCAAGTCGCGTCATATTCGGATTTGTTTCCGACAAAACCGGCGGTGGAATTTTAACAACAATTACCGGAATTGGTTTGATGCTTGGTTCAGTATTGATGATTTCGATGGGACTTGTTGCGCCAAAAAGTATGGAGCAATTTCCGATGTTTATTACAATAATGCTCGGAATGTTTTTCTTTGCGGGAGTCGGAAACGCTGCAACATTTCGGCAATATCCGATTATCTTTGCACACAATCAACGACAAGCATCGGGAGTAATCGGATGGACTGCGGCTATCGCGGCATACGGTCCATTTATTTTTTCTTCGCTCATCGGTTTGATAATTGGAGCGACAGGAAATGCTGCTAATTTTTATTACGGTTTAATTGTATTTCTTCTTTATGCAACGTACGTCAATTGGTGGTACTACAATCGCAAAGGATGCGAACGTCCAAGTTGATGAGTAAGTGAAGATTGAATCGTTGATTACAAAATTGCAAACGTATGTACAACCACAACAAAACGCTGAACGCTAACCGCTAATACTATGTTTTTGAAAAGCCCAATTACAACAGTTTTTCTTGTCATTGGATTATTACTGAGTATTCTTATTTTCTACAATTCCTATTCAGTCAATTATCGTATTCCCGGAAACAACGAAGGATACGAGCCGGTGCAACCGATAGCGTACTCTCATCGCCTTCATGCGGGAGAATTAGGGATTCCGTGTTTGAGTTGTCATTTCGGCGCAGAAAAAAGCAGGAATGCAGGAATTCCTCCCGCGAATGTTTGCATGAACTGCCACAAATTTGTTACCGCGCCGTTTGCCAATGTTCGTGCCGAAGATGAACTTGCAGAGAAAGAAAAACGCAAACCGCAACGAATGATTTCTCCGGAACTAAAAAAAATTTACGCATCGCTTGCGCTCAATGACGAATTACTTCCGCATCCTTCGTTGAAACCAACACCAATTGCATGGAACAAAGTGTACAATGTTCCCGATTTTGTGTACTTCGACCATCGTCCGCACGTCAATGCCGGCGTCCAATGTCAAACGTGTCACGGTGCAGTGGAAACAATGGAACGCGTGCGACAAGTCGGAAATCTTTCGATGGGATGGTGCGTGAATTGTCATCGTGATGTGAACAAAAACGGTGTGAACAATAAAAAAGTATATGCATCAACAGATTGCACAACTTGTCACTATTAAATTGTTGAAGAATGTCTGAATATCATCACGTAAAATTTGAACGAGAACAAGAAAACATTCCTCATCGTGGAATTGACAGAAGAGATTTCTTAAAACTTTCCGGATTCACATTTGCAGGAGCGTTTCTTGCCGGATGTCAAGCGCCAAGCGTCGATAAAGCGATTCCTTTTCTTGTAAAACCGGAAGAAGTAACTCCGGGTTTATCATCGTTCTATGCAACAACGTGCGGCGGCTGTAATGCTTCTTGCGGAATCATTACCAAAAATCGCGACGGTCGTCCGATAAAAATTGAAGGAAATCCGTCTCATCCGATTTCGCAAGGTGGATTATGCGCAGTGGGACAAGCGCATATTCTTGGACTTTACGATTCGCAGCGTTTGAAAAATCCCGTACTGTTTGGAAAGGAAACATCGTGGGAACACGTAGATACGACGCTGAAAACAAAATTAGAAGAAATCAAAAAGGGAAGCGGCGCAGTTCGGTTTCTTTCGAGTACGATTTCCAGTTCAGCGCAGCGAAATGTTATTGCAAAATTTCTTTCAGGATTTTCCGATGCAAAACATATTGAATACGATGCGCTTTCCGTTTCAGCTATTCTTGATGCGCACGAAAGAACACACGGCAATCGTATTCTTCCGCATTATCATTTCGACCAAGCAGAAGTGATTGTTGCTCTCGATGCGGATTTTCTCGGAACGTGGATTTCTCCCGTTGAGTTCACAAAAGATTATCGTAAAGGAAAAATATTGAATGGAAACAGTTCAAAATTTTCTTTTCACGTTCAAGTTGAAGCGAATGTGTCTTTGACAGGAAGCAATGCGGATATGCGGATTTCGCTTTCGCCAAACGCATATAAAAATTTTTTTCATGCGTTAGCATCATCAATAGAAGGAGGGAATTCTTCGTTGCCGAACGTCAACGAACTTGCCGCAAAACTTCGTTCGGCAAAAAGCAAAAGTTTAGTGGTGTGTGGTGTGAATGATATTGATTTGCAAGTTCTCACCAACTCTATCAATCATTTACTTGGAAATTATGGAAGCACGATTGATATTGAAAAGCCATCGAAACAATATCGTGGCAATGATAGCGAACTGGAACATCTATTTTCCGAAATTAACGATGGAAAAGTTTCTGCGTTGTTTGTGTACAACTGCAATCCCGTGTATGATATTCCCAATGGAAATTTTTTGGGAAAACAAATGGAAAAAATTCCACTGAGTGTAAGTTTCAGCGAAAGGAACGATGAAACTTCGGGAGTAACGCAATGTATTTGTCCTGAACATCATTCGTTGGAGTCGTGGAATGAGAGCGAAATTTGCGCAGGAGTATTTTCACTTTCGCAACCGGTGCTTCAGCCATTGGGAAATACACGTTCGCTGACCGAGAGTTTAAATTCGTGGATGAATGTGCGGCAAACTGCGTATGAGACAATTCGGAGTGAGTGGCAACATTCTGTTTTCAAACGACAAAATAAAGAAAACGATTTCCAAAAGTTTTGGGATACGAGCGTTCACGACGGATTTGCAGAAGTTGAAGCGGGAGAAAATATTGTTCAGGAATTTTCAAAACAATCATTGCAAAATATTTCTCCTTCAAATATTGCAACGGATTTGGCGTTAGTATTGTATCCGAAAATTTCCATACGCGACGGAAAACACGCGCATAATCCTTGGCTTCAGGAATTGCCGGATCCGATTACGAAAATAGTGTGGGATAATTATGTTTCTATTTCGAAAAAAACTGCAGAACGATTTGGCATCGGTGAAAACGATGTTGTGGAAATCACAGCGCATATTTCCAGCGTCAAAAGAATGGTGAAACTTCCTGCGCATATTCAGCAGGGAATGTGCGATAACGTTGTTGCCGTTGCTTTGGGATACGGAAGAAAAGGAACGGAACGATTTACCAATATCGGTCCCGAATGGTTTGAGGCAGAGCCAACAGTAAAACAAGGAGAATTTGTTGGGAAAAATGTTGCAGAATTTTTACAATGGGCGAATGGAAATATTTCGTATATCGTGATGCAATGTTCTGTTGCAAAAACAAACGAGCAGTATCGTTTAGCCGCAACACAGGAATATCATTCGTTGCAAATGCCGAAACATCTTGTTTCTTCGGATGCAGAACGTCGTCCGATAATTCAGGAAACAACGTTTGCGTCGTATATAAAAAATAATTCTGCGGGAAGTTTTCCGAAACACGCATACGCAAGTATGTGGGGCGAAGAACATCCGTATAACAATCATCATTGGGGAATGGCGATAGATTTGACAAAATGTACGGGATGTTCTGCGTGCGTTATCGGATGTCAATCGGAAAATAATATTCCGTGTGTTGGAAAAGATGAAATTGCGCGCAATCGGGAAATGACGTGGATACGTATTGACAGATATTTTCACGAAGAAGAAAACAAATTCAGTGTAGCATTTCAGCCGATGATGTGTCATCATTGCAATAATGCACCGTGCGAAACCGTTTGTCCCGTTCTTGCAACCGTTCATAACGAAGAAGGATTGAATCAGCAAATATATAATCGTTGTGTCGGAACGCGTTATTGTTCCAATAATTGTCCGTATAAAGTGCGACGGTTTAATTGGTTTGATTACGAACACGGCGATGAGATGCATAAATTGGTTTTAAATCCCGATGTTGTTGTACGCGAACGCGGTGTGATGGAAAAATGTTCATTCTGTATTCAGCGAATTCAGGAAGCAAAAATCGTAGCGAAACGTAATGGCGTTGTATTACACGATGGCGAGATACAACCCGCGTGTCAACAATCGTGTCCCGCCAATGCAATTGTTTTCGGAGATATGAATGATACGCACAGTGAACTTTCACAACGAATGAATGACCCAAGATTTTACAAAGCATTAGAAGAAATCGGAACAAGACCTGCCGTTGGCTATATGACGCTCGTTCGAAACAGCGATGAGGTGCGCAATGTCTGAAGTATATTCCATCCTACGCGAACCGCTTATCGGAGGAAACAAAACATACACCGATATTACCAATGATGTTTGTTCACCGTTGGAAAGAAAACCAACGTATGCGTGGTGGTTCGCATTTACCATTTCTTTCACGATGTTGATGGCGGGAGTAATTGCTGTAACGTATCTGTTAACAACGGGAATCGGAACGTGGGGATTAAACAACACTATCGGATGGGCGTTTGATATTACGAACTTTGTTTTCTGGATTGGCATTGGACACGCGGGAACATTGATTTCGGCAATTCTTTTTCTCTTTCGTCAGAAATGGAGAACATCCGTGAACCGCAGCGCAGAAGCGATGACAATTTTTGCAGTTATTTGCGCGGGAATATTTCCCATCATTCACATGGGACGTCCTTGGCTCGCGTTTTTTGTTATTCCGTATCCGAATGAACGCGGACCATTATGGGTGAATTTCCGTTCGCCGCTTGTGTGGGATATGTTTGCCATCAGTACGTATTTTACCATTTCGTTTGTGTTCTGGTTTGTCGGATTGATTCCCGATTTAGCAACGATTCGCGACCGCGCGCAATCGAATTTCAAACGAAAGATTTTCGGTTTGTTAAGTTTTGGATGGAATGGTTCCAATCGCACGTGGTCGCATTACGAAAAGATTTATCTCTTGCTTGCGGGATTAGCGACGCCGTTGGTTGTTTCGGTTCATACTATTGTGAGTTGGGATTTTGCAACTTCAGTAATTCCCGGATGGCATACCACAATTTTCCCTCCGTACTTTGTTGCAGGTGCAGTTTTTTCCGGATTTGCGATGGTGCTGACATTGATGTTGATTGTTCGAAAAGTATTGCGCTTTGAAGAATATATTACGCTTCATCACGTGGAATCAATGTGTAAAATTATTATTGCAACCGGCGGCATTGTTTCGATGGCGTACGGAACGGAATATTTCATAGCATTGTATTCCGGAAACGAATACGAAAAATTTACTTTCCTCAATCGCGCGCTTGGTCCGTATTCGTGGTCGTACTGGATTATGGTTTCGTGCAATGTTATTACGCCGCAATTGTTTTGGTTTAAGAACATACGAAGAAACGTTGCGCTCGTATTTCTTCTTTCCATTGTTATCAATATCGGAATGTGGTTTGAACGATTTGTTATTATTACCACTTCCCTCACGCGCGATTATCTTCCGGCAAGTTGGGATAGTTATTCGCCAACGTCAATTGAAATTGCAACGCTGGTCGGAAGTTTCGGTTTATTTTTAACGCTCTTTCTTTTATTTGCACGCTTTCTTCCGATGATTGCCATCGGCGAAGTAAAAGGCGTTCTTTCTTATGGCAGAAACAAGAACGGAGAACATCAATGAGTAAACGATTATTAGTTAATGTGTTTGAAAACGAACACGATATTATTCATGCAACACGAACAGCGCGTGAAGAAGGATATACCATCGTTGACGTGTATACTCCGTTTGCAGTTCACGGACTTGATGAAGCGATGGGATTAAAACCGTCGAGATTAGGATGGGTTTGTTTTGCGCTGGGATTAACAGGAGCGATTGCAAAGTTATGGTTTCAAATCTGGACGTCGTCGCAAAGTTGGCCTGTCAATGTAGGCGGAAAACCATTGAGTTCAGTTCCTGCGTTTGTTCCTGTTACGTTTGAAATAATGGTACTCTTTGCCGGTGTGGGAACAGTACTAACGTTCTTTGCTTTGCGAAAATTATTTCCAGGAAAGAAACCGAAAGTGTTATACGAAGGCGCAACAAATCATCGCTTCATTCTTGTGTTGGAACAACGCGACGCCGCTTTCGATTTGCACAACGTGCGAACAATGTTTGAACGCTTCCATCTCGTTGCGATGGAAGAACGCATTGAAAAGGAGGAACAATAATGTCGCATAAAAAAGGAAATATTGTTCTCCTCGTTCTTCTTGTTCTCGTTGTTGCAAACACGTGGGTTTTGAGAAGAGAATATCTTTTCCGCAACAACGAATTTCTTCCAGGAATGTTGTTTTCTATTCCGTTCGAATCGCAATCCGAAAACCCCAACTTTCGCGACAAGAAAACGTTACAACTTCCCGCAGAACATTCCATTGCTCGCGGATTTCTTCCCGTGCATTACAACGCAACTCCCGAAGATGCCATTCGCGCGGGAGAAGAATTACACAACGCATGTTCTGAAGATGAAAAAAACCTTGAACGCGGCGCATTTGTTTTTTCAACATTCTGCACGCCTTGTCACGGCAACAGTGCAACAGGCGATGGTTCGGTTACGAAAAAAGGATTTCCGCCTCCGCCTTCATTATTAGCAGAAAAAGCAGTGAAGATGAACGATGGACAGATATTTCATATTCTTACGTTCGGTCAAGGAAATATGCCTTCGCTGGCAAGTCAGATTTCTTCAGATGACCGATGGAAAGCCGTGTTGCACATTCGTTCTGTGCAGAAACGACAACAAACAACTGCGGGAGTAAAACAATGACGCATCATACAATTTCTTTTCCACGATTTGTTCCTTCCTCGCAGATGATGAAAATGTTGCTGAATGTTATTGTCATCGGTGGCATTATTTTTCTTGTCGGAATTGTTGTTTCGCCGGAACGCGCATGGCATAATTTCCTGCTCTCTGCTTACTATCTTGTTTCGTTAGGCGTTGGCGCAACGATATTTCTTTCGTTTCTCTATGTTTCCAACGCGGGATGGGCGACGGCAATCAGAAGAGTTCCGGAAGCAATCGCCGCGTCGCTCCCGCAATTTTCTTTGGTCTTGCTCGCTACATTGTTCGGTATCCATTTCTTGTATGAATGGAGTCATCACGATGTTGTCGCTCACGATGCGATACTCAAGAGCAAATCCGGCTGGCTCAATGTTCCGTTTTTTAGTATCCGAATGGTCATCATTCTTGGAATATGGATTCTTATTTCCAAAGCGCTGCTGAAAAATTCTTTTGCGCAGGATGAACGCGGAGAAATCGAATATTCGTTTCGCAACAAAAAAAACGGAGCGCTGTTTCTGGTTGCCATGGGACTAACCTACTGGCTTGCAAGTATGGATTGGATAATGTCGCTTGAACCGCATTGGTACAGCACTATTTACGGCATCTATCATTTTTCCGGAACATTTATGACCAGCATTGCCGCAATCACGATTGTCGTTATTCTCTTACGGCGACAAGGTGTGCTTGCCAATGTTGTAACAAACGAACACCTGTTTCTACTTGGCAAACTTCTTTTCGGATTCAGCACGTTTTGGGCGTATATCTGGTTCAGTCAATATCTCTTGATTTGGTACGCAAACATTCCCGAAGAAGTTGTCTATTTCAATCGCAGAGAACATGGCGGATGGATTATTTTTACGATTGCAAACGTCTTGTTCAATTGGATAATTCCCTTTTTCGTCCTTCTTCCGCAATGGACAAAACGCAACGAGGGTTTATTGCTCAAGGTTTGCATCGTCGTGATGATTGGGCACTGGATAGATTTATTCTGGATGATACTTCCTCCATTGATGAAAGAAGGACCGCAGTTCAGTATTTGGGAAATCGGAATACTTGCGGCGGCGATTTCAGCATTTTTCTATTTTACGTTTCGAGCATTTTCTAAAAATAACAGCGTTCCGAACAACGACCCATTGCTTGTCGAAAGTTTGCCGCATCACTCGTAACGGAGTCCCGTTTCTCAAGACATTCAAGATTTGCATTGATGAACAACTGAAACGCTCAAATTTTGCCGTAATACTTTTAAAAGAGATCTGAGTATTTAAAATTATATTTAGAATAATATTTATCACTATTTAATAATAACATTTATCACTATTTAATAATAATAATAATATGAAACGAATATTTATTTTTTCCTTATGTATCATTGGCGCTGTATGTATCGGTGCATTATTTGTAACGAAACTTCCTTCTCAACAACAAATTGAAAAAGCAGTGGATGCAAAACAATGTTACGAATGTCATACAGAAGTTGCAGAATTGCGCAAGGGAAGCAAGCACGAAAAAATGAATTGCGTAGCGTGCCATTCGGGATTATCAACACATCTTGAAGATGTATCGCAAAAACCGGCAACCAATCTTGAACTTTCCAATTGCGGAAAATGTCATAAAGAACAATACGAATCGTTTATGCACGTAAATATGCAATCGAAAGCTAAATTGGAAAAAGCATCAACAACAAGCCGCTCTCCCACATTTGATAAACTGATGATGCCGCACGGTTTTACGAAAGAACACGACGAACCACGCAGTCACGCATTTATGGTAATGGACCATTATATTGTTGACAGAGCATACGGCGGAAGATTTCAACTCAAGAGTTGGGAGTACATTACGAAAACAGGAAATGTTTGGGATAATCTTACTGACGCGGAGCCATCATCGGATACACAAAAAATTTTTCTTTCCCAAACTGCGATTGCCGCTAACCCAACGTGTTTGAGTTGCAAGTCCACTGACCAGATTTTAAAATGGAAATACAAAGGAGACGAATCACCGGAAGCACAATGGTCGAGAACATCAAAAGTAGTTGCAATGGCGCGTGATATTAAAAATCCTGTCGGTTGTATTCATTGCCACGACCCGCACGGCACACAACCGCGCGTAGTTCGTGATGCATTGATTGAAGCAGTTGTTGATAAGGGAGAAGGAACATATCCGTACGATAAAGAAAAAAGCAAACAAGTTACGATGCAAAAAATAATGTTCCGTGATTTTCGCGCGATTGGAATATTAAATAAAAAAGATTCCAATCTTCAATGCGCACAATGCCATGTGGAATATAATTGTAATCCTGGTCACGACCCGAAAACAGGAGAGGCGATTAAGTATAAAGATTCGCGGACAAATATTTTCCCGTGGGTGAATGTGTTGGATTACAACAAGAAAATGGAATCGTACTCGTTCAAAGATTTCAAACATTCGATTACGGGCGCGTCGCTTTCAAAATTGCAACATCCTGAAACAGAAACGTTTTGGATGAGTAAACACGAACGCGCCGGTGTTGAATGTAAAAATTGTCATATGCCCGAAGTGAAAAAAGGAAATAAAACATACACGTGGCACGGACAAAAAAGCGCGCGATATATGACGAAAGAAACGTGTTTGAATTGCCACAAAAACTGGACGGAAAAAGATGCGGAATATCAGATTGACGCAGTGCAAAATTACGTACGCGGAAAAATGCGGAAAGCGGAATTTTGGCTTGCGCAGTTTATTGATGCATATCAGCGCGCAAAAGATTTGAGTGTTCCGGATTCTGCATTAACTCCTTCACGAAAATATCACGACCAAGCGCACACAATGTGGGAATGGTGGACCGCAGAAAATTCGGATGGTTTTCATAATCCCGAACTTGCGCGAAAATCGTTAACCGAATCTATTACACAATCGCAGGAAGGAATAAAGTTTATCGAGAATGCGATAGCGGAAAAAAAGAAAGCAAAGTAAAAATTGTTTTGCCAAAAAATGAAAAGCAACATTCATACAGAAATGTTGCTTTTCGTTTTTTAGAAACGGCGAATCGGAATTGTTCTTCAAAGAGTGTTTCTGTATATTCACGCCGAATTTTTTTAACAAACAACAGAATATTGAATGGCAAATCATCCATCAGCAAAAAAAGCAGCGCGTCAAGCAATTAAACGACGAGCGCACAACCGAACATTAAACGTAACATTAAAAACGGCAATCAAGAAAGTTCGCGCGGCAAAAACCAAAACCGATGGCGAAGTGATTTTCAAAGAATCCACGAAAGCACTTGATAAATTGGCGGCAAAAGGAATTATTCATCGCAATAAAGCCGCAAATCAAAAGTCGAAACTCTCCAAGTTTGTAAAAACGTTACCATAAGTTTCAGAGAACGAAAATCTGTTTTCACTTGTTAGAGAGTGAAACAGATTTTTGCGTAGAGATTCGCAAGCGGAGAATATCTCATATTCTCCGTTTTTCTATTTTTTTCTTACACATTTGAACTTGCACATTGTCTCCAAAAAAGAATAAACACGATGAAATTCTTCAACTTGAGTTGAAGACAAGCGGAACTATTCCTTCGCATATTGCTATCATTATGGATGGTAATGGTCGTTGGGCAAAAGACCACGGACTTCCTCGCATTGCAGGTCATAAAGAAGGCGTAGAATCCGTGCGCGATACTGTAGAATCGTGCGGACAATTAGGAGTGCAATTTTTGACGCTGTATGCATTTTCCACAGAAAACTGGAAACGTCCGCGCGATGAAGTTTCCTTATTGATGCGTTTATTATTAAGCGCCATTCGCGATGAAACGGATAAACTGCATAGGAATAATGTGCGAATGAAAAGTATCGGAGAGATAGAAAATTTGCCGCGCGAAATTCAAGAAGAATTAAACGATGCAATAATGAAAACACAACGCAACACCGGATTAACGCTTACACTTGCGCTGAGTTACAGCGGACGATGGGATATTACGAACGCAATGAAACACATTGCGGAGGAAATCATTCAGCATCGTCTCACTCCTGAAAGCATTTCTGAAACAATGATTTCGCAATTTCTTTCGACGAAAGGAACTCCCGAACCCGATTTATTAATTCGTACAGGAGGAGATATGCGCGTGAGTAATTTTCTTCTGTGGCAAATTGCGTACGCTGAATTTTATGTGAGTTCATTGTATTGGCCCCAATTTCGCAGAGAAGAATTATACAATGCGATTAAAGATTTTCAGCAGCGTGAACGACGATTCGGAATGACCAGCGAGCAAGTGCAAAAAAAATCTACTCTTTCTCGTAACGTTGCATCGTTATTTCAGAAAACAACAAACCGAAAATGAAATTGAAAAACATTTTTTTGCTTTTGACGTTATCGTTCTTGTTTTTTTGTTGCTCGGCGTTCGTGGTTTCACAACGTCAAACTCCACAGCAATACGTCATTCTTGGAATTTCTGTGGAAGGAACGCACGCCGCAGAACCATCGGCGCTCATCGGAAATTCGGGATTAAATATCGGCGATACGATTACCGTTCCGGGCGAAGCGCTGCGAACAGCAACAATGCGTTTATGGTCGCTGAATTTATTTTCCGACGTGCAAATTTTTTCGGAAAATATTGTGAACGATGGAATCTATTTACTCATTGTTGTCGAAGAATATCCGCGATTTGAGCGTGTAGAAATTTCCGGAAACGATGAGTTTAGCGAAGAAGATATTCAGAAAAAAATTGAGTTCTCGAAAAACGAATCGCTCTCGCCGCAAAAAATTTCGAAGGCAATGAAGAAATTGAAAAAAGATTATGCGGAAAAAGGATACAATTTTACCGAGATTCAATCTTCTGTTGAAACAAGCGATTCCTTGGGAAAAAAACGTGCAATTTTGAAACTGACGATTGATGAAGGAGCGGAAGTGAATATTGAGAACATAGATTTCAGTGGGAATGAACAATATGAAGACGATGAATTGAAATCGGAATTTTCCGAAACACACGAAAGCGTGTGGTGGAAGTTTTGGCAAAGCGCAAAGTTCGACAAAAAGAAATTTGAAGAGGATAAACAGAAACTGACGGATTTCTACCGAAAGAACGGATTTAGGGATTTTCAATTTCTTTCGGATTCGATTGCATACTTACGCGAAGAAGAAGCGATGGAAATTTTTCTCACGGTGTATGAAGGACCGCAATACAAAGTGCGAAATATTTCGTGGGAAGGAAATATTGTTTATACAAAGGAAGAATTAAATACGCGTCTCGGTTTTTATGCAGGCGATATTTACAACGTGGAAAAATTTGAACAAAATTTACGCAGCAATCAAGACCAAACGGATGTTGCTTCGTTATATCTTGACAATGGATACTTGATGTTTTCAGCGGAGCCGGAAGAAAAAAAGATTGGCGCAGATTCGATGGATATTACTATTCGCATCGGGGAGCGAAATCAATTTACGAATGGCGACGTTTCCATTGTCGGCAATACGAAAACGCATGACAATGTGATTCGTCGGGAGTTGTACACGTTGCCGGGAGAAAAATTTAACCGCGCAGCAATTATTCGCAGTTTGCGACAACTTCAACAACTGAATTATTTTAATCCGGAAAAATTGCGTCCCGATTACCGACTTGTCAATGATAAAACGGTGAATTTATTTTATGAAGTTGAAGAAAAATCCAGCGACGAAGTAAATGCATCAGTCGGTTATAGCGAAGCATTTGGCGCAACAGGAGCAATTGGTTTTACCATCAATAATTTTTCACTTCGAGACCCGCTTGCCGGAGGCGCGGGACAAATTTTGAATTTTGAATGGCAATTCGGTCAAGGAAATCGGTTTCGTACTTTTTCATTGAATTTCACTGAGCCGTGGTTATACAATACGCCAACATTAGTTGGTTTCAGTATTTTCGATACGCGGCAACAATATGTTTTCGATTTGCAGCAAACGGGAGTAAGCGGAAGAGTGGGACGCCGATTGAAATTTCCCGATGATTTTTTTCGCGGCGATTGGAATATTCGGTTTCAGCAAAACAATGTCATTAACGGAGCAAATTATTACAACGAAGGGAAAACAACACAGATTTCACTTTCACAAGCAATTTCTCGAAACAGCACTGATAGTCCGATATTTCCTTCAATGGGTTCTAATTTTTCACTTTCGTATGAACTTTCTCGTGTCGTGCGAACGTTTCCTCAATACGAAAAAACATATTTTCAGAAATGGATTTTTTCGGGAGAAAAATATCTTTCGTTGTTTCATACGAATCGGATTGTGCTGTACTCTGCAATGCAATCGGGATATATCGTTCCGGGAGAAAATGCTTCGTTGGTGCCGCCGATTGAATTATTTTTTATGGGAGGAACAGGCATTGGATATTTTTCAACGACACCATTGCGAGGATATGACGACAGAACAGTTGGACCGCAGACAAGTCAAGGACAAAACACCGGAGGAAAGATTTATATCAAAAACTCGTTGGAACTTCGTTTCGCATTATCCATCAATCCGATGCCATTGTATTTTCTGTTGTTTGCAGAAGGCGGAAATGCGTGGGCAAATTCGTCGGAAGTGGATGTGTTTAGTTTGAAACGTTCTGCAGGTTTTGGCGCGCGCATTTTGGTGTTGCCGATTGGAATGTTGGGCTTCGATTATGGTTTTGGATTCGATGATGCGTATGGACCCAAAGGAATTCCTGATGGAAAACCGGAAGGATGGAAATTTCATTTTGTGTTCGGAAGAGGATTTTGAGATAGTGGATAGTGGATAGTGGATAGTGGATAGTGGATTGTGAAAAGTTTTTAGCATTAGTTTTATAAATATTTTATTTCATCATCAAAAAAACATTTGGAGCAATTGTGAAACACCTTCACATCATCATTACATTATTCGTTCTTTCATTTTTATTGTTTGAAACAACCGATTCGCAAACGCAGAAAATTGCGTATGTTAATTCCGCAAAAATATTGGATGAATTTCCGGAAGCGCAGGAAGCGCAAAAGAAACTTGAATTGTTGGGAAAACAATGGCAAGATGAATTCGATAAAATCAATAAATCGTACCAAGACAAATTGCAAGAGTATCAGAAAAAATCTTCGTTGATGACAGAAGAAGCGAAGAAAACTGCGCAGCAGGAGTTGTTGGAATTGGAACAAAAAGCGTACGATTTTCGTCAGCAAAAACTCGGGCAAGACGGTGAGTTGGAAAAACAACGCGATAAATTACTTACTCCTATCAAAGAAAAAATTTTAAAAGCAATTGAACAAGTTGCTAAAGAACAAAAATTTACGTTTGTCTTTGATAAGAATGAGCAGATACAATTTTTACTCTTTGGGGAAAGCACGTTTGATGTTACGTTTGATGTGCTTTCGAAATTGAAACGAGGAAAGTAGAAAGTTAGCAGTTAGCAATTAGCAATTAGCAATTAGCAGTCAGCAGTCAGTATTTATTATTTAAGAAAAATTATGAGAAGAATCATTTTAACTTGTGCGATAATTGTGTGCTCAACAATTTCGTTTTCGCAGACCAAAGTTGGCTATATCAACTTACAAGCAATTATGGAAAAATTGCCCGAGGCGCAAGATTTGCAGCGGCAATTTGATGCAATATCGCAGCAATGGCAGGATTCGTTGCAGTTTATGCAAAGCGAATGGCAAAACAAGTATGAAGAGTACGACAAGAAGCGTTTAGTGCTTACCGAGCAAAGCCGTTCTGAAATGGAAAAAGAACTTTCACAGATGGAAAAATCTATAATGGATTTTCGGAGTAAAAAATTTTCGCCGCAAGGAGAATTGTACTCGAAGCAAAATGAATTGATGAAACCGATTCAAAATAAAGTTTTTAAAGTGCTGAAAGAAATTGCGGACGAAGATAATTACGATTACATCTTCGATAAGAGCGGAGAAATTTTACTTTTGTACTCTCGCGAAAAATACGATTTGACGGAAAAAGTATTGGAGCGAATGCAGAAATACGGGAAATGAAATTAACCGTTGCAGAAATTGCAGAAATTGTCAACGGCGAAATTGTTGGCGACAGCGAACTTGAAATAGTCAACGTTGCCAAAATTGAAGATGCGAAAGAAACGGAAATCACGTTTCTCGGAAATGCGAAATATGAAAAGTACATTGCTACTTCGCGCGCGTCGGCGATCATTGTTTCGCGTTCATTTTTTACTGAACGATTTTTGCAAACGTTCATTAAAGTTGACGAACCGTATCAAGCATTTCTTCGCGTTGTTGAACGGTTTCATTCTTCGTCGCACCAGCAACACCGTGAGACCCATTCGACAGCAATTATCGGAAAAAATACAACCATTGGGACAAACGTAAGTATCGGCGCGTATGTTGTCATCGGTGAGCGATGCGTTATCGGAAACGATGTTACAATTTTTTCCAACACCGTTTTAGGAGATGATGTAACTGTTGGAGAACAAAGTTTTTTGTATTCCAATGTTACGATTCGCGAGCAAACGGAAATCGGCGCGCGCGTGATTATTCATTCGGGAACAGTTCTTGGAAGCGATGGATTCGGTTTTGCGACCGCCGAAGATGGCTCGTTGAAAAAAGTTCCGCAAATGGGAAAAGTCGTTATTGAGGACGACGTAGAAATTGGTGCAAACTGCGCTATTGACAGAGCAACACTTGGTGATACGCGCGTTAAAAGAGGAACGAAGTTGGATAATCTCATTCACGTTGCGCATAATGTTATCATTGGTGAACATACTGTTATCGCAGCGCAAACAGGAATTTCCGGAAGCACAAAAATTGGTAACCGTTGTGTTATTGGAGGACAAGTCGGAATTGCAGGACATATTGAAATTGAAGAAAGAACGACTATTGGCGCTCAAGCGGGTGTAACAAAACCTATAAAAGTTTCGGGGAAACTATTTTCAGGGTATCCGGCAAAAGAACATTCTGCTGCGAAACGATTAGAAGCGTCGTTGCGGCAAGTTCCGTCGTTGTTGAAGGATGTGGAAGAACTTCAGAAAAAAATAGAAACAATAATTCAGCAAACGAAGAAATAAATTTTTCGAATCAATTGTCAATTTCTCATTTGAATGCTTCAATCGCACCAACAAACAATCAAACAATCTGTTCTCATTGACGGCGTCGGATTACATACCGGCGTTGACACAACGATGAAATTCTTACCCGCGTCAGAGAATACCGGGATACGATTTCGCCGTGTTGATTTAGAAGGTTCGCCGGAAATTCCAGCGTTGGTAGATTATGTTGTTGAAGTAGCGCGTGGAACAACGATTCAACTCGGCGTTGCGAAAGTGCATACTGTCGAACATGTGCTTGCAGCGTTAGTCGGTTTGCAAATAGATAATATCGTCATTGAACTGAACAACATCGAGCCGCCCATTTGCGACGGAAGTTCCAAAGTTTTTGTGGAAAAACTCATGGAAGCAGGAATGGAAAAACAATCTGCATTAAAAGATTATTTGATCATTGACCAAACTGTTCGGTACGTGAATGAGCAGAAAGGTGTGGATATTGTTGCATTGCCGACGGATGATTATCGCGTAACGGTGATGATTGATTACAATAGTCCCGTGTTAGGAAGTCAGCACACGGGAATGTTTGATATGGAAAAAGAATTTGTGACGGAGTTTTCACCGGCGAGAACATTTTGCTTTCTGCACGAAGTGGAAGCGTTGCACGATGCGGGTTTAATTCGTGGAGGAAATTTAGATAATGCAATTGTTGTTGTTGACCCGCCGCTTTTGAAAGAAGAAGTAGAACGCATTTCCCAAAAATTGAAAATCACGGAATCCATATTATTGGGAAACACAGGAACACTGAACGGAAAACAACTTTTTTTTACGAACGAGCCTGCGCGTCACAAACTCCTGGATTTGGTTGGTGATTTAGCGTTGATTGGCGCACCGATGAAAGCGCAAATACTTGCCGCGCGACCGGGACACGCGAGCAATATTGAGTTTGCAAAAAAGATTCGGAAATTATATTTGCAGAATAGACTCGTCAAGAAATATCAATTCGATACCACGCGCGGAGTCGTGTTTGATAACAATGCGATTCAACGCATTCTTCCGCACCGTTATCCGTTTTTACTCGTGGATAAAATCATTGAGTTTCAGTTAGATGAAAAAATTGTTGGCATGAAAAACGTAACCTGTAACGAAGAATTTTTTCAGGGACATTTTCCCGGACAACCGGTAATGCCGGGAGTTCTTATTGTTGAAGCGATGGCGCAAACGGGAGGAATATTGATGCTGAACGGTGTTGATAATCCTGATGGAAAACTGATGTATTTTACTTCGATGAACAATGTGAAATTTCGGCGTCCCGTTGTTCCCGGCGACCAATTGATTTTGGAAATGGAAATTATCAATCGAAGAAGCAAAATATGTGTGATGAAAGGAAAAGCCATTGTCGATGGAAATCTTGTTGCCGAAGCGGAAATGAGCGCAACGATTGTTGAGCGTACAAACATACAAAAGAAAGAATAATTTTTTATGAGTGTTTCAATTCATCCCCAAGCGATAGTCAGCGGAAAAGCGCAACTTGGCGAAGATGTTCTTGTTGGTCCATTTTCTATTATTGAAGACAATGTGGTAATCGGTAACAATACCAGCATTCATTCCAATGTGCTCATTGCCAACGGCAGCAGAATCGGAAATAATTGCAAACTGTTTCATGGTGCAGTTGTCGGAACAGAACCACAAGATTTAAAATATACCGGTGTTGCAACAGTAACAGAAGTGGGTGATTATACAACAATTCGTGAGTACGCAACAATTCATCGCGGAACGGAATCGCGCGGGAGAACGACTGTCGGGAAACATTGTTTTATAATGGCGTATGTTCATATTGCGCACGATTGCATTGTCAACGATAGCGTTATACTTGCGAACGCAGTAAATATGGCGGGACACGTGCACGTTGAAGACCACGCAATAATCGGAGGAATGACGCCGATCCATCAGTTTGTTCGCATTGGAAGACATTCGATGATTGGCGGCGGATTTCGTGTGTCGAAGGATGTGCCGCCGTACATTCTTGCAGGTCAAGAGCCGCTTGCGTTTCAGGGCTTGAACTACGTTGGATTACGACGAAGAAATTTTTCAAAAGAAACAATAGAAAAATTAGAAACTGTTTATCGTTTGTTATATCAATCGAAAATGAATGTTACACAAGCATTAACGGCTATTATGAACTTGGGACAATTCACGCCGGAAATGCAGCACGTGTACGATTTCGTGCGAACGAGTTCACGCGGAATTATCGGTTCGGGAAAAAAATAATGCAATAAGTTTTGGAACGGAGATGTTCTTTTCCAATACCGGTTTTCACGATGCGCATTTTAATATGTCGTACGATGTATTTCTTGTGCATCAGTTAACGCATAAAAATATTATTCCTACGCTTCGTTTATACGGATGGAAACCCTACGCAATTTCTCTCGGTTACAATCAATCCGATGATTTTCTCGATAAAGAAAAATGTATTTCTGAAAATGTTGAAGTTGTTCGACGACCAACCGGGGGAAGAGCAGTCTATCATTCCGAAGAATTAACGTACAGCATTGTGATGTTTGCAAACGAAAAAAATATTTCTACGATTCATAATGAAATCAGCCAAGCGTTGGTGCGTGGCTTAAAACTGCTTGGTGTCAATGCAACTCTTTCTCAAACTTCTCCTTCATCGGAGAAAATATATTTTAGCGAACATTCTTCTGCGTGCTTTTCCAGTGTATCGCGTTCCGAAGTGCACGTGAACGGAAAAAAAATAATCGGAAGCGCACAACGGAGATTTGGCGATGTTGTATTGCAGCATGGTTCCATTATGCTTGGCGGTGAGCATCGAACTCTTCCAAAGTTTTATCGTAAACAAAACGAATCGCATTTTCTTCATCTGAATGAAACAACGACAGAAGTTGAAACTGAATTACGCAGAAAAGTTTCTTATGAAGAAATCAGTTCTGCCATTCAACGCGGATTTGAGATGCAATGGGAAGTTGAGTTGAAGCAATTTCCAAAACTATTAGTACACTCTTTTGAAAGCGAATCACAAAAAAATATTGATGTTGTTTCCGAATTAAGTTTTGTATAGACACAAATGAAAAAACAAGTTACTACCAAAACAATTATTGAAATGAAAAAAAATGGTGAGAAAATTGCTGTTCTCACTGCGTATGATTACTTGCTTGCAAAACTCTTGGACGAAGCAGGCATAGATATAATTCTCGTTGGCGATTCGCTGGGAAATGTTGTTCAAGGAAATGAAACAACGCTTTCCGTAACACTCGACGAAATAATTTATCATACAAAAATTGTTCGGAAAGCAGTGAAACGAGCGTTGATTGTTGCCGATATGCCGTTTCTTTCGTATCAGGTTTCCGTTGAAGATGCAGTAAAAAATTGCGGCAGAGTTTTAAAAGAAACCGGTGCAGAAGCAGTGAAACTTGAAGGAGGAAAACAAATTATTTCAACAATTGACAGACTTACTTCCATTGGAATTCCGGTGATGGGACATTTGGGTTTAACGCCGCAATCCATTCATCAATTTGGCGGATACCATTTACAAGGAAAAGAAAAAAAAGAAGCGGAGCAAATGTTGAGTGATGCAAAACTTCTTGAACAAGGCGGATGTTTTGCCATCGTGTTGGAAAAAATTCCTGTTACACTTGCAGAGACAATTACGAAAAATGTTTCCATCCCGACGATTGGTATTGGCGCAGGCGCGAAATGCGACGGACAAGTTCTTGTTGTGTACGATATGCTGGGAATGTTTGATGAGTTTACGCCAAAGTTTGTGAAAAAGTATTTGAACTTATCCTCGGAAATAAAAAGTGCATTCCTGCAATACACCGATGATGTGAAGAAAGGGAAATTCCCGAGTGAGAAAGAATCATTCTAAAAATCTTCGCATACTTGTTTCCAACGACGATGGAATTCAAGCGCCGGGAATTTTTGCACTTGTTAAAGAGTTGAAAAAAATCGGGGAAGTAACGGTTGTTGCACCCGAACGCCAACAAAGCGCAGTTGGGCACGCAATCACAATGAATTATCCGATACGTGTTAAACCGCATTTTCATAACGGAAAACTTTTCGGTTATGCTGTTGAAGGAACTCCCGCCGATTGTGTAAAGATTGCAATTCGTTCGATCCTCAAGCGTAAACCTGATATTGTTGTTTCTGGAATTAACCATGGTACAAACACCGCCGTAAGCGTTATTTATTCGGGAACAGTTTCTGCCGCAACGGAAGCGACATTGATGAACGTTCCCTCGATTGCGCTTTCGCTTGCAACGTTCACAATTCCCGATTTTCGATACGCGGCAAAGTTTTCTAGAACAATTGTCAGGCAAGTTTTGAAACACGGTTTACCGCAAGGAACGTTGCTCAATGTGAATATTCCTCCAATAGAAGAACAGAAAATTCGCGGAGTAAAAATAACACGAATGGGAAAATCCACGTGGAACGATACTTTTGATGCCCGCCGCGATCCTGCAAACAAAGAATACTTTTGGCTCACTGGCGATTTGGATGTTCTCGATACGGAAGATAATGTTGACCAAATAGCCGTGATGAATAATTTTATTTCCGTTACGCCGATTCATTATGATTTAACAAACTATGCAATGTTAAATGCATTGGAGAAGTGGAAAGTGAAGAAGTAGTTTTCTTTTTTGAAACTTTTGATATGCTTGCACCGAAAACCCTATGGCGATATGCGATATGCGATGTGCGGTTGTCGTTTGCAAGTTTTTTAATAACCCAAATCTAAAATCTAAAATCTAAAAATGCTCTTCTGATATGCGGGAAGGTAATAAGGTGAAAGATGTGGTGGGTGTTGCTGTTACTAAGGTTTTTGATTTCATACTTAAAGAAAATAATTTTACACATACTGCAATAGTGCTTGACAAAGACTATGAAAAAATTTATATTTCGCACGGATTTTTTTTATGAAATACAGTGCGTATGGGAAACGCCGTTGTGACATAGTGAAAAACGAGATTCTCTGCAACCGTTGCTGATTCTCTGAACCTCCCTTTCAAGCATAGCCACACCAGCGTACACCTCATACGCGCGAACGATAGAACTATATTTTTGAACACAAGTTTTTTTATTTACACGTTGGACAAGTTTGAAACTTGTCTTACTAACGAATTAACCAACAAACTGAAACGAACAATAGAAAGCAAACACGAATGAATTACAGAATAATGATAGAAAAAGGCGAGGACTTTGGCTACGTTGCACATTGTCCCGCAATTCCTGGATGTCACTCGCAGGGAAACACTTTGGAAGAAGCGATGGAAAATATCCGCGACGCAATTATCGGGTGTCTTGCGGCATTAGACGAAGAACTCCTTACGCAAAAGAAAGAAAAATATGTGTTGGAAGTAGAAGTGTAATGGGAAATCTTCCCGTCGTTTCCGGCGCAGAAGCGATTCGTGCGTTTGAAAAAATTGGTTGGATGCGTCAACGACGTGGAAGCAGCCGTCATATCATTTTGAAAAAAACAGGAATGAAAACTACACTTTCCATTCCTGAACACAGAACATTGGATAGAGGATTACTACGAGCGTTAATACGTGATGCTCTAATTTCTGTGTGAATTCAGAAGTTTATTATAAAACTATACACAACAAAGTTTTTCTAATTAACATGTAGGACAAGTTTCAAACTTGCCATACAAATTTACCCGCCGTCCTATGGACTCGTAGAGTGGCGGGCAAACGAAATAACGAATTTTTCACTGTTGCTTTTTTCTTTCTTACAACTTTTGCTATGTTTAGCCCGTGAAATTAAAACAACATACCATTCAAAAGTTTGCCGATTTTCTTATTAAGATTGGATTATAGGGTGGAGTTGTTTCTGCATTTTTAGGGCTTTACATCGAAAATTTAACAGACTAACAAAAAATATTAGATGGAAACAGGATTTCTTTTTGCAATTGGACTTATTCTTTTTATCGCGATTGTTGGTGCTTTCGTAGCAAGACATTCTGTGAAAAGCAACAAAGCATAACAACATTTATAAACGAACTAACGAGTTAACCAATTTACCCGCCGTCCTACGGACTCGTAGAGTGGCGGGTTAACAATTTTTATGTAACTCAACTTTTATAAAAAATACAACGTAGTTTTTCGCTGCGTTACAGAACAATTATATTGAACAAGAAAAATTTGAAATGAATATCTCAAAAAGCACTGTCGAAGAATTTGCGAAAGTATTATTACGGATTGGAGAAGCAGGATTCCTCGGAAGTGTCGCAACGTTCTTTGTGAAGGATTTTTCCCATCCGTTTTCAGTCATCGGTCTTGTGTTGAGCATCATTTCCATTCTTATGGGTTTATACGTTAACAATTGAAAAGAAAAATAAATTATGGAATATTATTTTGTATTATCATTATTATTAGTTGTTGTGCTTGGATTTATTGGTATCGTAATCGTAAAGCGTTCATTACGAGAAACCAAAGCATAACTACATTTTAAGACGAACAAATTTACCCGCCGCGGCGGGCAAGCAATTTTTATGTAACAACCGAAAACATTTATACGCCTTTGGTCTTTGACTCATTGAGCGTAAAATTTTACAACGTAGTCTATCTACGATACCATAGGTACGACTATCGTAGATAGTTTTTTCCTTCTTGTAACTTTTGCTATGTTTAGCGCAGAAAATTTGATATGAAACTCACGAAAAGCCAAATCCAGCATCTTGCAGAAGTTACTAAAGATTGCAGTGTCGTTATATTTGGAGCGTTGGTGGTAAGTGGTATTTTTTCGCAAGAGCCGATTCGAATGTATTCAATAATTATTGGCATCATTTTGTTTTTAGCCGTGTTAATTTTTTCACTCATTTTAAAGAAGAAAGGTAATTCCGATGGATAATGTTATTCTTATTAGTTTTCCGGTAGTAATTATTTTTGGACTTTTTGTATTGGTTGTTTGGCTGCAAGACCGCAAGCAAAGCAAAACCGCAACAAAAGTATAACTATATAAAACCTCACAGCAGACATACGCCCGTGAGGTTTTTGCATTTAAACACGTAGGACAAGTTTCAAACTTGTCCTACAAAAAGCATTTACTCACTTAAATTCTTAATACTATGATGAAAACCACAATACTTTTTTTAACGGTGATTATTTTGTGTGCGACGAAAACAGTTGCACAAGAGTACACCACCGATGCCAACACTGTTTTGCTTCGCAGGTAAAGTTTTGTATTTTCTTCCCACAATTTCAATTTAATAAGATTACGATTACGCAATATGTATTTGGAACACCGAAAAAACAGAAACGATGGAATTCAGAATAAGTACTATCGAAGAGTTTGCTAAAGTTCTCATTCGTTTTGGAGAAGCGTCCACCATTGGAGGAATAGCAACAATGTTCGTAAAGGATTTTCCAAAACTCGTTTCTTCCATAGGAATCATTTGCGGATTAACCATTATTATCATTGCATTATATTTTTATAACATAGCACCAGAGAAAGGTAACAAACAATGACACCGGAACTAGGATTTTTATTTGGCTTAGGAATGATATTTCTTTTTGCTCTCGTCGGAGGATTTTTTATTCTCCGCTCCGGCAAAGAGACCAAAGCATAACAACATTTTAAACTAACAAACGAGTTAACGAACTAACGATTTTTATGTAACAGGCGTAAAAAATTTTACAATGTAGTCTATCTACGATACCGTAGGTACGACTATCGTAGATAGTTTTTTCGCTGCGTTGTGTAAATCTTATATTGAAAGCAAAATACTGAATCTGTACAATGAAACTTACAAAAAGCACCATTGGAAAAATCGCTGATGCATTTATTCGAATCGGCGAAGCGGGATTTCTTGGAGGAATTGCAACGTATTTTGTTTCCGATTTTCCACATGTTTTTTCGTTATCGGTAACATTTTGGGATTAGTTTCAGTAATAATTGGATTTTCTATCAACAATGTAAACAAAGAATAATATGGAATATTTATTTGTATCAGCGCTCTTATTCGTTGTCGTGCTTGGCTTTATTACTCTTGGAATTGTTAAACGCTCCGTGAACGAAAAGAAGGCATAACAACATTTTAAACGAACAAATTTACCCGCCGCGGTGGGAAAGAAATGGGGATATTATGAGGGTAAAGATTTTTGCGATGTGCGATTTTAGATTTTAGATTTTAGATTGCAGATTGCAGATTGCAGATTGCAGATTACCAAAAGTTGCAATAGGGCAATGAGCGTTCAGCGCGGCATTGCAAAAAGTTGCAATAGGGCAATGAACGTTCAGCGCGGCATTGCAAAAAGTTGCAATAGGGCAATGAGCGTTCAGCGCGGCATTGCAAAAAGTTGCAATAGGGCAATGAGCGTTCAGCGCGGCATTGCAAAAAGTTGCAATAGGGCAATGAACGTTCAGCGTGGCATTACCAAAAGTTGCAATGGACAAAATGTCGCTTTTTTAGACAAATTTTCAAATTTTATACTTCACAATATTGAACTATTAACAAATTAAAGAAAGAAATATTATAATGATAAACTTACACACGTTTTTTAAGATTCATTTTGATACCAAAAGAATAAGCGATAACAATATCAAAAAATTTACACAAGTGCATATTTCCCGTTTGACGTCCAATAATACCGGAGGAAAGTACACTGCGATGATTGCCGCAACCCAGACGGCTTACAATAACTATTTCGGAGCGATGACGGAAAAGAAAGGAGAACTTTCTGAGCAATATTCCAAAACGATGGCGGTGAATAATATTATCGGGGTATTTAAAGACACGGTGCAGACGCAGGAAGGACTTATCCGCGCAAAGTTTCACGAGGGAAGTCCTGAATATGCAAAGTTCTTTCCGCACGGACTTTCGGAATATACGAATGCGAATAAAGCGAATATCGAAATATTGATGCAGCAGTTTATCCGCTTTGCGGCAGAATATGAAGGGCAATTAGGGGGCGAATTGTTGCAAACATTTGAAACATTGTACAGCCAGTATGGGACGGTGCGCGGGGAACAGTTAGGAATGATTGCGGAGGTAAAAACGGATATTCAGGCAACGTCCGTTAAGCGCGACGTGGTGGAAGTGCAATTGATGAAAAACCTTCTTGCGCTTGGCAGCGAATATCTTGGCAATCCGGCAATGGCAGAAGTATTTTTTGACCAGAGCATACTCCGCATTGATGAGAATGAGGATGCAATGTTTTGGGAAGGCAACGTCAATGCAAGCGCAACGGTAACCATTGTCGAGCGAACATTTGCGGCAGGAACGCAACTGGTCTTGCGCAATACGGGTGCGGCACAACTTTCCTTTTGTCTTGCGCCGGCAGAAAATGTTGCATGCGGAAATAACAATATTGTTGTGGACGAAATGTCCGAGAAACAGATTGGCGCCGAAGATGTCGGCAATATTGTCAATACCTTCCTGAACGTAACGAATATGAACGCCGGCGAAGAAGGAAGATATGAGGTGGAAATAGTTGCGTAGAGCGGATTTTTTACGAAGAACAACGCGTATGGGAATTGCCGTTGTGACGTACGTGAAAATCGAGATTCTCTGCAACCGTTGCTGATTCTCTGAACCTCCCTTTCAAGCATCGCCACACCAGCGCACGCCTCATACGCGCAAACGATAGAAATATATTTTTAAGATTACAAGTTTTTTAACACGTTGGACAAGTTTGAAACTTGTCCTACAAATCAAACACTAACATACATATATGACACAAACGGAAACATACGCTCAATTGGAACAACAACTGCTTCAATTAGATGAGGTGGAACAACAAAAAGTTTTTTTATTTATTCAATCATTGCTCCGCGAGAAACGTCAAGGCAAAAAAAAGAATCTTCGAGGACTTGGGCGACTTATCGGCATCGGCGAAAGTGATATTACCGATGGCGCTGCTGAACACGACCATTACCTCTATGGAACTCCGAAAAAATATTCGAAATGAAGATATTCGTTGATACGTGGGGCTGGGTTGCCGTCGCTGACAAAAAAGACGCATATCATCAGGAAGCGGTGAATACGTATAATGCCCAAGTTTTATCGGATGAAAATTCGCTCGTTACCAGTGAATTCGTTTTGATGGAAACGATAACACACTTGAGACAAAGAATCGGACATACGCGAACAATGAAATGGACGAACACCGTATTGGAAGAAGAATCACTGGGAAATGTTACTATTGTTGATGCCGAACATTCTCTTTGGCGAAAATCTTTTACCCTTCTCCAACGCTACGCCGACAAACCGGAAATATCTTTTGTAGATTTTACGTCCTTTGTCATTATGCAGGAATTGAACATTACCGATGTGTTTTCAGGCGATAAGCATTTTGAACAAGTGAATTTAGGATTTAAAATATTACGATAAAACACAACAAATTTTTTAATGAACCCGTTGGACAAGTTTCAAACTTGTCCTACAAAAAATATTTACTCACTTAAATTCTTTATACAGTTATGAAAACCACAATACTTTTTGTAACGATGATTATTTTGTGTGCGACAAAAACAGTTGCGCAAGAGTACACAACAGACGCTAACACCGTTTTGCTTTGCAGGTAAAGTTTTGTATTTTCTTCCCGACAATTTTAGTGAAAACAATTATGAATGCAATAACAATAACAAAAAAATTTATCCAGAATGATGATTTGGTAATTCTTCCCCGAAAAAAATATGAGGAGTTTATCGCATTAGAAAAATACGTAGCAAAGCGCAATGAAGAAGAAGCCGATACCGACAAAGCAATTGATACGTATGAAAAAGAAAAACGACACGGGAAATTGCAGACCATTACCTCTCTTGCGGAATTAGGGTGAGATGATAATTCGTGTTTCCTCGAAATTTAAGAAAGCATATAAAGCATTGCCAACGAACGTACAAGAAAAAGCAAAAGAACGCGAAAAACTCTTTCGGGCGAATCCATTTGACGCTCGCCTTGAAACGCATAAACTGCACGGCAAATACAAAAACTACTGGGCATTCACCATTACAGGACAGTATAGAATAATGTTTACCTTTAGCGATAACGATAGAATTGATTTTGTTAATATTGGAACTCATGAAATTTATAAGTAGAAAATTATAGCAACACAACAAAGTTTTTTTTCTGAACACGTAGGGCAAGTTTCAAACTTGTCTTACAAACTAATTTACCCGCCGCGGCGGGCAAACGAATTTTATGTAACACAACTTTTTTTAAAAAATATAACGTAGTTTTTTCGCTGCGTTCGTTTTAGAAAACTACCAATTTTCAAATACAGAAGAACAAGCGAGGACTTCGTCCAGAAATGGACGTTGCCTCTTTATGTCTTGCTGTATAGGTATGGTAGTACCTCTAAAACGGACGTAATGGGTTACGTCCTTTTTTGTTTTAAATTGTTCAACAAGTTTTT
>Ga0233425_10000523_pt1 | contig 98324 bp, 93 predicted proteins | sample Watercolumn_Towu_2_FD_181712 | JGI IMG/M metagenome (GOLD analysis project Ga0233425, IMG submission 181712) | Freshwater microbial communities from Lake Towuti, South Sulawesi, Indonesia - Watercolumn_Towuti2014_140_MG | ecosystem: Environmental > Aquatic > Freshwater > Lake | place...
GCAGGCAGATGACGCCTTCGGAACCGGTCCATGAGTGGCGTTTCCCTTGGTTGGGATGAAACACCATGCCCGTGCGGCAGATTTCGAGGCGTTGAGGCACGGCTTCGCGGTAACGTTGTTCCCAGCGGGCGTCCTTGGTCAACACCGACATCGCTTTCATCACGAATAACAATCGCGGCGCGGCTTCCCACGTCAGCGGCGCAAACGTGCCGCGATACTTCGAGGGGCCGCCGTCACACGGCATCCGCCAGTCGTTCTTGTCGAGCACAGCGACGATCTCGGTGAATTTCCCAATCAACTCCTTGCGCTCCGCCGGCGTGGCGAGTCCGTCCTGCATATAGCGCCAAAGTCCGTAGAGCCACGGCGTTGTCTGGTCGTTGGAACCCATCGGGTAAGTCGTCTTGCCGTCGGTGGCGACGCCGCGCGCGATGAAGCCCGGCGTGTTACCGACCGAGGAGAGAAACAGCAGGCCGTCCACGAGCCGGCGCGCCTTGGCGCGGTCGGCTTCGTTGCGCGTAAGTTTCCAACGATTGCACATCGCGTCGAGATACAAGCCGTTGAACATAGGTCCGTCCTCGATGGGCACACCCCACGAGAGCGCGTTGGGTTTGTGCTCGCGGCAATCCTGCGGTGTCGGCTGAATGATGCGGCCATCGAGATCGGTATAGTCGAGGATGATGTTGTGCTTGTCCACGAACCGTCGCCAGAGTTCGGCGTGCGCTCGTTCGACAGCTCCTGTCACGCCGCTCGGTTCAGCAGCGAAAGAGGCAACCGAAAGAAAAACGGCAAGGATAAATTTCATGCCAACAGGGTGAGGGGGTTCTGGCGTGTTTTCAGTGGGAACGTCACGCGCTGGCCGCCGAGCCGGTGCGATTCGAGCACGGCGCAGATCATCTCGACCGTCACGCGCCCGGCTTTTGCGTCGCACAACGGTGCGCGGTCTTCGCGCATCGCCGCGAGCAGGTCGCGCCCGGCCGGTTCTTGGGCGTTGACTTGTTTCAGAACATCGGGGCCTGCCGGACCAACAGGTTTGTCGGCCAGCCGAGCGAACGGGTCCATGCCGACGCGCAGGTCAATGGTTCCTTTCGTGCCGACCAGTTGCAGGCCGAAGCCGGCCTCTTTGCTGCCCGCGCGACGAACCGACCGGAACAAAACCGGAACACCGCTCTCCATCTCGAAGCGCGCATGCAGTTCGTTGCCGGCCACGGGGCCAACGCCTTCCGCGCCTTCCTGCAAGTCCGCGGGCGTGACGGGCCGGCCGTCCTGCAACAGCTTTGCCGTGCAGGCAAGCGGATTGCCGGCGAGATGATGCGCGAGGTTGAATACATGCGAGCCGAGCACCCAAAGGTCGAGCACGCCGCCGCGCTCGTCTTCCTTGCCGCGTCCGCGCAGTTCGAGCAATTGACCGATGGCGCCGTCCTTGACCATGCGTTCCACCACCGGTAACGCGGGATGATGGCGGTAGTTGTGAGCCAGCGCGAACTTCACGTTGCGACGTCCACAAGCCGCGACAATCTCGTCGGCCTCCGCCGGCGTCCGGCAGAACGGTTTCTCCATGTAAACGCCGCGCGCGCCGGACTCGATGGCAGCCAGCGCCATGTCGCGGTGTTGGTCAATGTGACGTAGCGCAATCGAGACGATGTCGGGTTTGGTCTCCACGAGCATCGCGCGATAGTCGGCAAAACCCTTGTTGAGTTTGAGCTTCTTCATCTCCGCCGCAAGACCTTTCGCGTCGGCATCGGCCACGGCGACGATCTCCGTTTCCGGCAGGTGCAACCACATCGTGTCGAGGCCATGGCCGTAATTGCCGCGCCCGGTGTGGCCGATGACGGCGACGCGCAGTTTGCGTTGCTCTTTGGCCGTAGCGATGGCAAGGCCGGTGGTGATGGTGACGGCGATGAATTGGCGGCGGTTCATGCGCGTCATCCTTCAGCAAACCGAATCCGTTGCCAAGAACAAACTCGACGGCTTGGCGCTCAATCACATTGACAGGTCTGCCGCCAACGGGTAAGCAGCGGGACATGAAAGCGCGCAAATCATGGCGGGAAAAGTTGGCGACCAACAAGGACCTTCCGAAAACGCTCGTCATCCCCGCGCCACGCGAGGTCAACGAAATCATGGCGCGCGTGCCACACGGCAAGCTCACCACGATTGACCAGATTCGCCAACGCCTCGCCAGCAAGCACGGCACCGACGCCGCTTGTCCGATGACGACCGGTATCTTCGCGTGGATCGCCGCGCACGCCGCCGCCGAAGCCGCCGCGGACGGCGAAGTAAACACCACTCCGTACTGGCGCACGTTGAAATCTGGGGGCCAAATCAACCCGAAATATCCCGGCGGCGTGAAAGATCAGGTCCGGTTGCTCAAGGCGGAAGGGTACAAGGTCGTCCACAAAGGCCAGCAGTTCTTCGTGTCGGACTACGAGAAGTCGCTTTTCCTGTAGCTGAGACTCAAGGTGACTTGGATGGTTCCTTGTTGTCCATGATGCCGTCCACGGTTGCGGCGTGGTCCTTGGCCTTCTGCATCACGTCCCGCAGCTTGGCGTTGCGATCCACAGGCTCCTCAGTCCTCGCGTTTTCGCCGATCAGTTTCGCCACGGCGTCGCGTATGGTCGCGTGATAGAGGCATCCGAGCACACAACCGCCGAGAAACAGCAGACCGAGAATCGCGCTCCTGATCTTGGCGAACAAAGCCCGACGCTTCTGCCTGCGAAGTTCTTCTTCCCGTTCCTTGAGCGCCTCCTCGCTGTATTGCATCATTCGGGCATCAAATTCGTCTTTGTCCTTCATACATTCTGTCCTGTGGTTGAGACCTCATGGTAAAGCGAATCGCGCTGGACGGGGTTGCGGCCGGCTTCGCGGATGGCGCGTTCGAGTTCGGCGCGCGCCATCTGCTGCGGCGTCTGGACGCCGGCCATGTGGTAAATCTTCTCTTCCATCACGGTGCCGTCAATGTCGTCCACGCCGAAACTGAGCGCGACCTGCGCGAGCTTCATTCCCATCGAAATCCAGTAGCCTTTGATGTGGTCGAAGTTGTCGAGGTAAATGCGGGCGATGGCCATCGTCTTGAGCAAGTCGAAGCCGCTCGGACCGGGCAGGTGCGAAAGCTTGGTGTTACCGGGTTGAAACGGCAGCGTGATGAACGCGGTGAAGCCGCCGGTTTCATCCTGCACCTCGCGGAGCCGGCGGAGATGGTCAACGCGGTGCTCGAACTTCTCAATGTGGCCGATGAGCATCGTGCAGGTTGAGCGTCCACCCATCTTGTGCCACGTGCGATGAACGTCGAGCCATTGGTCGGCGGTCTCTTTCGGAGCGCAGATTTGTTTTCGGATTTCTGGCGCAAAGATCTCCGCGCCGCCACCGGTGAGCGAGCCGAGGCCGGCGTCGCGCAACGTGGCGAGGATGTCGGCGGTGCTGCGTTTGGCGAGACGGGCGAAGTGGCGAATCTCGGTGGCGGTGAACGCTTTGAGGTGGAGGTGCGAATCGAGCGTGCGCAACGCACGCAGCATGGCGATGTAGTCGGCCAGTTTCCACGTTGGGTGAAGACCGCCAACGAGATGAATCTCAGTGATCCCCTGCTCCAGCGCGATTTTCGCCTTTGCGACGATCTCATCAAGGCTGAGTTCGTAGCCGCCTTCCTCGCCGGGGCGGCGGTAGAACGCGCAGAAATCACAATCGAGGACGCAGAGGTTGGAATAGTTGATGTGCCGGTTGAGAATGTAGTAGGCGGCGTTGCCGTTCTTGCGTTCGCGGACGGTGTTGGCCATCGCGCCGATGGCGTTGAGGTCGTGCGACTGAAAGAGCCGCAACGCCTCGGCATCGCTGATGCGGTTCATGCGACGGCGGGCGAAACTTTCGTGCCGAAGCCGAACAATGCCTTGATGGCGCGCCAAGCGCGGCGCAGGCCGGTGGCGCGAACCTCAAGGAAGCCGTATGCCTTGACGACTTCCTGCTCGTGATCGCGGTAACGCGGCGGCAACAGCAGCAGCATCGTCTCGTTCTCGCCTTCGACGAGCAACACCTCGGAGTAAAAGAGGCCGCTGCCGACCGCGTAAGTTCCCTTCGGCAACTCGACGCTGCGTTTCTTGCCGAACAACCACGGACGATAATCGAAGGTGAGTTTGCCGGCGTCGTCGCGAATCAGGCGTCCGTAGGTGCGGATGGGCGTCTTTTCGATTTTGCGGGCGGTGAACATCCAGTTGGCATTCGGCTCCGGTTTGAACCGGTGTTTGCGTCCCGTGACGAAATCCCAAACATACACGGAACCGAAGATCATCAGTCGGAACGACCAGCCCGCCACCAGCGCGGCGAGCAAGATGATGATGAGCGAGAACACGAGGCCTGCCCACGGATTCACAAAGTGCGTGACGGTCACGAGGCCGAGCAGGAAACTGCGGAATGATTTCAACGCGGCGTCCACGACGCCCCACGGGCTGAGGAGGATGAGGACATTGATGGCGTGGGCAACGAGCCAGACCAAACCGAACGCGACGATGGCAAACGGCACCGTGATGATGTTGAGCAAACCTTCCGGATTAAACCCGGCCATCTGGACGTGAGTGGCGGCCGCTTGCGCGGTGTCGAACGAGAAGACGGAAGCAAGGCTCGGCACGACCACGCCCGCCGCGACGAGGCCGCTGACCTTGTTCTCGACGGTCTCGGCGACATCAAGTGGTTTCTTCAACCCCGGCGGAACGGCGGTGCCGGCGGCATCTTTCAACGCAACAGCGCCGACAAGCAACAGCGCGGGAAGCCAGAACGCGGGGCGTGCATACCACGTCAACTGATCGCGTTTCTCCGATGGGCAACGCCACCACTCGTATGCGCCCACCGCGCCAGTGCCGAGCAAGGGCGAGATGGCGATGCCAGTGACGGTGGTGACGGCTTTGCTAAGTTCCTCCACCTTCTTTGGTGCGCCGTTTTCTTGTTTTATTGAGGCATGGACAGTCGCCGTCGCCAAGGCGAAAGCCAACGTGAGCCAGAGAATTCGTTTCATGATGCAAATCATATCACGTCGGCAGCTTCGCTGCCAACTCCCGACTCGACAGCCCGCTCACACGCACCACCTTGTCGCGACTCGTCGCGCCCGCGATGATCTCGACCTGACGCCGCTTCACGCCGAGCATCTCCGCCAGCAACTCGACGACCGCCTCATTTGCCCGGCCATCTTCCGGCGGCGCGGTCACGCACACCTTCAACGCGTCGCCCTTCAACCCGGCGACGGCGTTGCGCCGTGCTCGCGGCTGGACCCGCACGTGAAACGTCACACTGTTCATTGCTTGTTCTTGCGCGCGCGTTTCGGACCGGGGACGTCGGCGCCGGGTTGGTCGGCGAACGACGGGACTTGGAAGGCGATGAGCTTCGTCTGGCGGTCATACTCGGCCTGCAACTGCGCGAGCAAGTCCTTGTGTGCAGCGTCGCGCACGAGGTTCTTCAGTTCGTACGGGTCGGCTTTCAAGTCGAACAACTCCGTCCACTCGTCGTGGCCGAGATACTTGATGAGCTTGGCGGTGTCGGTGCGGATGGCGGTGACCATTGGCATGTTGAAACCGCGCTCGAAGAAGTAGCAGTAGAAGAACGCGCGCCGCCAGCCGTCGGTCTTGCCTTCCAGCAGCGGTTTCCAGCTTCGCCCGTGCATCTCCTTTGGCACCGCGACGCCGGCTAAATCGAGCAGCGTCGGCGCGAGATCAACGTTGAGCACCATCTGGTCAACGACGCGGCCCTTTCCGGTGAGTTTTGGGTAACGAAGCAACATCGGGATGCGAAGGCTCTCGTCGTAGGCGGCGCGTTTGTCGCCGAGGCCGTGCTCGCCGAGAAAATAGCCATTGTCGCTGGAGAAGATGACGACAGTGTCATCGGCGAGTTTCAGTTCATCCAGCGCGACCAACAGACGGCCAAGGTTGTCGTCCACGGCGGCGAGACAACGGAAGTAATTGCGGAGCTTCTCGGCGTCGCCTGCGACATGGGGATGATTGGAAGTGAGGTCAGTGGGGTAGATGGCGGAACTGGAGAGGTTCGGCACCGGGCGCGCCTCGGAATCGGCAAACAGGTCTTTCGTGCGATCAGGAGGCTGGAACAAGGCGTGCGTTGCCTTGTAGCCGACGACGAGCGAGAACGGCTTGCTCTTATTGGCACGAATGAAATCAATGGCGAAATCGGTGGAGACATCGTCCACCCAACCTTGCGTGGGTTTGCTGACGCCGTTCACTTCGACGGGACAATCGAAATACTTTCCTTGTCCCGTGAAACTGGCGGAGTAATCGAAGCCGGGGCGCTTTCCGCTCTGGCCGTCCATGTGCCATTTGCCGATGTAGCCGGTCACGTAGCCGGCAGCACGTAACAACGTCCCGTGCGTAATGTTGTTCTCCGGGAACGGCGTGTGGTTGTTGACGATGCCGTTGCGGTGGCCGTAACAGCCCGTGAGAAAACTGGCGCGACTCGGCGAACAGAGCGAGTTCACCACAAACGCATTCCGAAATCGCACGCCCTCAGCGGCGAGCCGATCCATGTTCGGCGTCTGGAACCACGGGAACCGCCCTTGCTCGCCTTGTTCCTTCTGGACGCAACTCATCGCATCCCATCGCTGGTCATCGGTATAGACGAACAGAAAGTTCGGTCGTACAGCAGCGTCGGACGAGACGAGACCGAGCAGAACGGTGATGAAAAGCGTCAGGTTTTTCATGTCGCGCATGATTTCAAGTTTTGCGTGATGATTCAAGACAAACGAGAAGCAGTGGATGGTGCCCCATATCTGCCACCATGAAAATACGGCATTGACTGCGGGATTTTCATGGTGCATTTTAGCGACGTGATCCAACGCACAAACGACATGGCATTGGTCAGCGCCGCCCTGAAACGCAGCCGGGTGGTTGCGCTGCTCGGTCCGCGTCAATCCGGCAAGACCACGCTGGCACGTCAGTTTGTGTCGGCGGACTCGCTGAATTACTTCGACCTCGAAGATCCGCGCGGCTTGGCTCGCCTCACTGAACCGGACATGGCATTACGCCCCTTGAAACGACTGGTAGTGATTGACGAAATCCAGCGGCGGCCTGATCTGTTTCCGTTGCTGCGAGTGTTGGCGGACCGCAAGCCGTTGCCCGCACGATTCCTCATCCTCGGCAGCGCCTCACCGGACTTGCTGAAACATTCTTCCGAAACGTTGGCTGGACGGCTGGAAACCATCCCGCTTGAAGGATTTCGTCTGGCTGATCTCGGCGCCACCGCACAAGCGCGGCATTGGGTGCGCGGAGGTTTTCCGTTGTCCTTTACCGCCCGCACTGAAGCCGATTCGCTCGCATGGCGCCAGCAGTTTCTTCGGACCTTTTTGGAGCGGGACGTGCCCCTGTTGGGCATCAGCATCCCGGCAGTCGCGTTGCACCGCTTCTGGAACATGGTCGCCCACTACCACGGCCAGATTTGGAATGCCGCCGAACTCGCCCGCGCCTTGGCCGTCAACGAATCCACCGTGCGCCGCTACCTCGATCTGATGACCGGGCTGTTCATGGTACGACAGTTGCCACCGTGGTTCGAGAACCTCGGCAAGCGCCAAGTCAAGGCCCCCAAGGTCTATATCCGTGATAGCGGCCTTCTTCACGCCCTGCTCGGCATCGCCAACCAACGTGACCTTGAGGCGCACCCCAAAGTCGGTGCGTCGTGGGAAGGCTACGCCGTCGAAGAAATCCTCAAGGCGCTGCATCCTGACGACGCCTATTACTGGGCTACCCATCAAGGTGCGGAGATTGACTTGGTACTTTTCAAACGCGGTCGCCGCATCGGGATCGAGTGCAAACGCATGGACGCGCCCGTCCTGACCCCTTCCATGCGGATCGCGCTGCAAGACCTGAAACTTGATGAACTCCGCGTCGTTTACCCTGGCGAGAAACGCTATGCGCTGGCCCGCAACGTCGAAGTTGTTCCACTGACCGAGTTGGTCAACGCGACATAGCCGCGCTCTCTTGAAGGGTGAGGTTTGCAGTCGAGATGCGTGTCACTTGTACTCCTGCGAACGACGGGCCAACTCTTTTTCATCCGGTGCGCCGGCGAAAATCCAGAGACGGTATTTCAACACGAGCGGTTTGTCCTTCGTCAACGTCGCGACGGTGTCTTTCGCCGGAAACGTCGGCTGTAACCAGTTCAGTTTCGGATACTCCGCCCACTCACACGTGTTGTTACTGCGATGCTGGAAAATCGCCACCGACACCGGACCTTTTCCTGCCGGCGGCACGCCGCTAATGACGCCCCAAGCGCCATTCGTGACAATCGTCTGCTCTTGACGCTCCGAGAAACGGAGGCTCAATCCGCCGTACAAGTTCTGTTTTCGTCGTGCGATTGTCACCGGATCGTTGATCGCCGTCAGTCGGAACTCGAAATCCACCACACGACCCGGCAGCACGCGAATCGTCGCCCGCTCGCGCACGATCGGTTCCGTGTCGCCCCATTTCCAGACGTTCTCAACTTCGATGACGCCGCCCTTCTGCCGCAGCATTTTCACCGGACGCGCAAACACGCCTTGCAACGCGTGCAGGTCGCGCATCTCGCCGCGATACGTCACCTCCGGCCACGCCCAGTAGATGCCGCGGTGGTGCGCGTGATCCTTCGGGTAATCCGCCGTCAACACTTCGCCGTTCGGGCCGTAGAGCGGATGGATGTAGTTGCTCCGGGCGACGGCGTATTTGCCGGTGACACCAGCGGGCGCCGACACGGTGCCGAAGTTGTAGGTCAACACCGGTCGCCCATCGTCCAGAATGGTGAACCGTTGCGGTTCGGTTTCCGTTTTGACCATGAATGCATGTTTCGAGTCTTGTAGCACAGGCGTCCCTGCCTGTATTTCCAAGCAACACATCATGAGCGCACAGGCACAGAGGCCTATGCTACCAAGGGGAACATTCATTTCTTCTTCTTTCCTGACTTCAACTGTTCCAGCGCAGCCTCTGCCTGCTGTTTCTCTTGCGCACGAGGCGACGCCTCAGCAATCTTCTGCAACCAAACTGTCTTTTCGTCCTTGGTAATTCCGGCCTGCTGGACGATGCGGATTGCGCCGCGCGCGGCCAACACACGCAATTTCTCTTCGCTGGCGTCGCGGCACAACGCGACCAACGGTTCCAGCGCCGACTCGTCGCGCCAGTCTGCCAGCGCGCGCACTGCGGCGTCGCGGTCGTTGCGTTTCATCGCCGCGACAACGGCGTCGAGCGCCGCCTTGCCGCCGAACGCCGGCAACAACGCCAGCCCCCACGACGGGACCTTCACGAGCGCCGCAACGCAACTGGCGTTGTCGGCGATGCGCGGCGCGGCGGCGGCGATGGCCTTGGTGGCGTCGTCGCGGACTTTTTCGTTCTTCGATGCGAGCGCGATGAGCTGTTCGACCTCGCTTGGCCCGGCGAGTGCGCCGAGCGCGGTGAATGCCTGCTTCGAGATGGCCGGGTTGTTGATGAGCGGCATCACGGCGGCGACTTGCGAGCGGGCGCGGCGTTGTGCGAGCAGGTCGAGCGCGGCGGCCTGCGACACCGGCGACGCGAGCGCCTTGGCGATCTCGGCGTCAATCTGTGTTCCGGAAATGTCCCGGAGCGCCGAGAGAGCGACTTGGCGAATTGCCTCGTCGTTGTCGCGCAGACACTCGATCATCAACGCGGCGTGCGCCGGATCAGCGCGGCGTCCGACGGCGTCAAGAAGGTGGACGCGGCGCTGTCCTTTTGCCACGCCAGCGGCAGCGATCAGGCCGACGGCCGACGGCATCCGCGCCAGTTGTCGGACGACTTGTTCGCGCACGGAGCGGTCGGGATCGTCGAGCATGACGAGTAACGTCGGTTGGGCTGAGTAGCCGCGCACGGACGCCAGCAGCGCGACCGCGCCGCAACGCGTTGCCGGCGATTTGGCGCGCAAGAGATCGAGCGCGACTTCTGCCGGTTCGGTTTTGCGTCCGATCTCGACGAGGCTTTCGCCGTGACGAAGGTAAGCGGTCGCATACGCTTCGTCGGAGATGCGCGAGCGGAGGAACCGGGCAGCGCGCCGCGAGGTGGTGCGGCCGAGCGCGTAGAGGCAAACGTCTTTCATGTCGCCCGTGGCGTTGTTGACGAGCCGGCGGGCGCTCTCGCGAACTGGTTCGGAGGAACCGAGGTCGCCGAGCGCCTTGATGATCGCGATGGCACGAGTGTCATCGGCTTTCGGAAGCGCAGCGACGAGCGTGCGTTCGGCTTGCGGGCCGCCGGTGCTGACGAGTTGGCGGATGGCGGGATCGTCGGGGATGTTCACCGACGCGGCAAGAAGAATGGTGGCAAGGATGTTCATAGGTGCCAAGGGGAACGCATCGGTTGGTCAATGAGACGGTTGGCTTCGTCGTCGCCGATGAAACGCAAAGCGACGGGGTCGAACTTGAGGCTGCGCCCGAGTTTCACGGCGCACGCGGCCATCTGCACCATGATGCAGGAGCGGGAGGCGTTCTGCTCGTTGAGGACGAACGGTTGGCGCGTGAGGACGCACTTGCGGAAGTCGTCGTTCGCGGGCGGAAGGTCGGGGAGATCGGCGACTTTGCGGGCGAGGTTCGGAATGTCGGAGCGGAGGCCGGGCCAGATTTTGCCGAGTGGACCTTCGAGGTACGGCGCGTCGGTCTCACGGTTGTCGCCGTCGAGGATGATGGTGCAACCGTCGGCGTATTTCATCGTGACGCGTCGCCACGGAACAACCGCGTCGGCCGGTTGCGGCGGCGTGTCAACCTCGACGCTGACGGGGCTGGTGTCGTCCTTGCCGAGGATGAACTGGACGGGGTCGAGATAATGTTGCCCCATGTCGCCGAGGCCGCCGGCGTCGTAGTCCCAGTAGCCGCGGAAACTGCCGTGGACGCGGTGCGCGAAATACGGTTTGAACGGCGCCGGACCCAGCCAGAGGTTGTAGTCGAGGTTGGCGGGAACGGGTTCCGGCGGGACGTCGGTCTTGCCGCTCCAAGTTTCGAGTTTCCAGTTGAACCCCGTGGCGGCGCCGACGATGACTTTGATCGGCCAACCGAGCAGGCCGTTGGCGACGATCTTTCGCAACGGGGCCGCCGGCGTGCCGAAGCCATAGAGGCTGCTGGTGAAACGGAACCAAGTGTTGATGCGGAAGATTCGTTGGCGGCGCTGGACGATGTCGCGAGCGCGGATCGCTTCGCCGATGGTGCGGGCCATCGGTTTCTCGCACCAGATGTCCTTGCCGGCCTCGGCGGCCAGCACGGTCATCAGCGCGTGCCAATGCGGCGGCGTGCAGATGTGGACGATGTCAATGTCGCGTCGCGCGAGGATCTCACGGAAATCGCGGTAGCCTTTGACTTCGGGTGGTTGTTTCTTCATCCGGTTGGCGAGGCGTTCGCTGTCGGGGTCGCAGAGTGCGAGCAGTCGCCCGTCGGTCATCGGCAGATGTGAGGCGCTGATGCCGCCGCAGCCGATGATGGCGCGCGTGAATTGCTCGCTCGGCGGCGTCTGGCCGGGGCCGCCGAGGACGTGGCGCGGAACGATGGTGAACGCAGTGGCCGCAGCGACAGTGCGGATGAAATCACGGCGGGTAAGTTTGGATTTCATGGGTACGCTCTATTTAGCGGGTGTCAGGTTCACTGGCAAGACGGTTCCGGCGTGACTCGCATTCACCTTTTCGGGTATGAATCCCAACAGTTATGAAGGCGCTTCTTTTCATGTGTCTTACCGCTGTCGCGCTGGCGGCGGAACCGAACGCAGACCGCGTCCGCGCGCTCGTCAAGCAGCTTGGCGCCGACACGTTCAAGGAACGCGAGGCCGCGCAGAAGGAATTGTCGGCGATGCCGCGCTCGGTGGTGCCGGTGCTCCGTGAGTTCGAGAATACGAAAGACCCGGAGATCAAGGAACGTCTCCAAGACACGATTCGCACCATCATGACCGACTCCTCGCGGATGCCGCAAAAGGTTTACGTCTATCCTGATGGCGAACATGGGAAGAAATCGTCAAAGCACAAAGCCGGGATTGAGGAATTTGCGAAAGGGACTGTCTCGATCTGCCACACCAATGGCCGCTCCGCCACGTCGGGGAATTTCGCGCAACGGTTTGTCCCGCGCGAACGTCAATGCCGCGCCATCGCCATCCAATCCTATTCCAGCTCCTCGATGAGCGGATGGCTGAGCCTCGACCTGCGCGCGGACAAGGATGGTCGCCCCGACAGCGGGGTGCTGGCGCGGTCGTGGTTGCGGATGGAAAAGGGGCGAGCGTCGCGCTCTAATTTCGTCGTGGTCCCGCTGCCAGACACGGCGTTGGAGGCGGGAAAGCCGCACTGGTTCACCGTGACCGAGCATCCCGATCCCAACCAAAAGGGACGCACGATGAGCACTCACCGTTACGATCCCAAAGCTGAAATCCCGGAATTTCAATTCCTGCGCCCCGATGGCGCGACGGCAGGCTGCGCGAATTTTTTTCTGCTCACCGATTGTCCGTCGCCGACATGGCTGCGCGAGGCAACGGAAGAGGAACGCAAAACGCTTCCCGCGCCGTCAACGTCGGTTTTCGAGTGGTGGAGCCGGAACAAAACCCGTGACGAGTAATGTGCCGGGCAGGTGTAGCGTGCGCTGTCCCAGCGCACTAACTCGGCGGATTGCGCCCGTCGGCTGAGACAGCCGACGCTACACCGGACACGTCCCGCGCTTACTTCACCACGGGACGCAAAACGATGTTGCGGTAGCTGACGCTGGTGTGGTCGCCTTGGAGAAAGATCGGGCCGTGTTTGAATTCGTCGGACGTGAGCGCGCCACCGGTGACGCCGAGCAACGGCTGATTATCTATGATGGTCTTGCCATTGAGAATGACAGTGGCGTGGCGATCCACCAGCGTCATGTTCATCGTCTGCCATTCGCCGTCAGGTTTCTCCGCGGCGACCGCCGGCGTGATGCGGCTGTAGATGCCGCCCATGTTGTGCGAGTCGAGCGGTTTGCCGCACGAGTCGGCCACCTGCACCTCGTAGATGCCGCGCAGATAGACGCCGCTGTTGCCGTTCTTGGGCACGCGGACTTCCAGCGAGAGGTTGAAGTCCGTGAACTCGCGCTCGGTGCGGAGGTTTGCGTAACGTTTGTGCGGCTTGCCTTCTTCCTGCGGCGCGTTGTTGTCGAGCACGCCGCCCTTGACGCTCCAGCCACTGTTGTCGCCGATCGTCTTCCAGCCGCTCAGATCCTTGCCGTTGAACAGTGCGATCGGTTTGCCGAATTTCACCTTCTTCAAATTGGGTCGCGCCGGCAAGGGCGGAATCCGTTTGCCGGTGAACTCGGCCTGGCCGCTTTCTTTGCCGGCTTGGTTGCGCTTGACGGTGGTCAGCTTCATCGCATCGCCGTCGAGCGTGGCGGTGATCGTCTCGGTGATGATCGTCTCCTTGCCGTCTTTACCCTTCGGTTTCTGGATGCGCGTGACAATCAGCCTGTTGCCCTCGACTTTGGCGCCGGCCGCCGGCAGGACGCTGCCGCCGCCCCAGAGGACGGAGGCTTGCAGCGCGCCGTCTTTCTCCTCGACGCCGAGCCAGCCGGCGCGTCCCTCGGGAAGTGTCAGCGCCCAGCGACCGATGAATGGATTATTGGAGGCAGCCGAGACGATGGCGGCGAGGCTGAGCGCCGCGAGCAAACAAAGTGATGTTTTCATGGCGAAGCTATCTCCGTTTTGTCGGTTTCATTCAAGGAAAACTTCGTCAGAGGCTCCAGCCACGGCGATACGAGGCGAAAAGGTGCGCGTTGGCTTCGCGGCAGTTGGTGAACCGCATCGTGCGCTCGTTGTAGAGGAGCTTCTGGCCGGTGAAACGGATGGCAATCGCGCCGAGCAAACCGATCTCCGTCAATCGTCCGCCGTACTCGAAAGACGAACCGGCCTGACGACCTTCGCGAATCGCGTCGAGCCAGTCTTTCTGGTGACTGACACGCAAACGCGGAATCTTCGGCTCCGGCCGTTGGTATGCCTGCATCTTCGATTGCCGGAATGATCCGGCAACTGCCCGCGCCGTGCGAGCCGTAGGTGATTTTGCCGCGGTCGCCGATGACCACCGCGCCGGTCTCCACGACTTTGCGGTCGGCTTCGAGGTCATCGGGACGCGGGATGGTTCGCTGGCCGTCGTACCAGACCAGCTTGACCGGGCCGCGCTTGCCCTTGGCGGGAAACTCGAACGTGATCTTCGTGCCGTCCGGATAGAGGTCAGAATGTTTTCCGGGATCGTAGCCGTCAGTCTCGGCCTGAATGCTCGTTGGCATGTCCAAGTCCAGCGCCCAAAAGACAGGATCAACGACGTGGCAAACCCAGTCGCCGAGCACACCAGTCCCGTATGTCATCCATCCGCGCCAGGTCACGGGCACATAGGCTGGATGATACGGTCGCACGGGCGCCGGTCCCTGCCAGAGGTTCCAATCAAGTTCCGGTGGCACCGGTGGACGTTCCTTGCGGACTTGGTCCAGTTTCTTGATCTGGAAATAGCCATCGTATTTTGTGTGGCGCCCGGCATGAACCTCGGTCACGTTGCCGATGGCGCCGTCCCAAATCCATTCGCAGAACACGCGAATGGAATCGCTCGAATGTCCCTGGTTGCCGACTTGCGTGATGAGGTTGCGCGCCTTGGCGGCCTTGCGCAACGCCCGCACCTCGGCGACGGAGTGTGTGAGCGGTTTCTCGCAATAGACGTGTTTGCCGCGCCGCATCGCGGCCGTCGCCGCCACGGCGTGCGTGTGGTCCGGCGTGCTGACCACGACGCCATCAATCTTGTCGCCCACTGCGTCGAGCAACTTGCGAAAATCCTTGAACTGTTGCGCGTCGGGGAACTTCTTGAACATCGGCCCGGCCCGGCGGTCATCCACGTCGCACAACGCCACCATGTTCTCGCCGTCCATCTCCTTGAGGTTGGAGGCGGCCCGTCCGCCGGCGCCGATGGCGGCGAGGTTGAGCTTGCGACTCGGCGGAGTTTGACCGTTGCCACCGAGCACAAAGCCGGGAACAACTTGGAAACCGAAGGCTGTCGCGGCCATCGTCTTGAGAAAGGTGCGTCGTTTCATGTGGCCCGATGTAGTGGCACAATCCCCGCGCAGGAATCAATGCCAAAAGAATATTCGCTTGTGACGCGGCGCATCGTCGCGTTAGGATAACTGCCATGCACAACATCAGTCGCCGAACATTTCTCCAAGCCACCACTGCCGCGCTGGCACTCGGTCCTCAATTCGCAAGCGCGGCTTCCGAGTTCCGTCTGCGATACATCCTCGCGTCGAGTTTGTACGGCACGCTGCCGCTCGACGTGATTCTGCCGGAAGTCCGCAAGACAGGCGCAGACTCGATTGACATTTGGCCTCTCAAACACGGCAACCAACGCGAACAAATCACCGAGATGGGCAACGAGAAGTTTGCAGTGCTGTTGAAGAAGCACAACGTCAAGCTCGGCTGCCTCACTCGATACGACCTCGGCGCATTTAAGCTCGAACCAGAGATCGAGTTTGGTCGGCAGTTTGGTGCAAAGCTTATCGTCACCGGCAGCGGCGGCTCCAAGACGCTGGCCGGCGACGACCTCAAACGTGAGTTGAAGGCGTTTGTCGAGAAGATGAAACCGACGGTTGAGATCGCCACCAAGGCCGGCATCGTCATCGGCATCGAGAACCATGGCGGCTGCATGTTGGCGTCGCCCGACTCGGTTCGCTGGCTCGCCGAATTTTCGCCGTCACCGAATCTCGGCGTCGCCCTCGCGCCGTATCATCTGCCGCAGGACCCGGTGTTGCTGGCGAAGTTGATCGAGGAACTCGGCCCGAAGCTCGCGCTCTTCTACGCGTGGGAACACGGCAAAGGCTGCATGAAACCGATGCCGAAGGACGAAGAGATGCAACAACTCCCCGGTCGCGGTTCGCTCGATTTCAAGCCGCTGTTGGCCGCGCTCCGCAAGATCAACTACCGCGGCTGGACCTCCGTCTTCATGCACCCCACGCCGCGCGGCATTCCGATCATGCCGACCGCCGGTGAAGTAACCGCGACAGTGAACGAGGTGCGGAAGCACTTGGAGGCGTGCCTGCGGTAAGGAAGAAGTAAGAATGCAGAAGGAAGAAGAGGATTTGCGGAAACGGACGAAGCCAAGGCCTGTCACCCTGAGCGAAGCGAAGGGTCTCTGTCGTTTACGGTACCCATACAAGACAGAGATTCTTCGCTTCGCTCAGAATGACAAGAACAGGACAGATCTTTGCAGCCGCCGTGCTTGGTTGCGGGGTGTAGCGGCAGCGGTCGTCGCGCCGACGATCATTCCTGCTTCTGCACTTGGTAAAGACGAACGACCGTCACCAAGCAACCGGATCACCTTGGGGATGCTCGGGCTTGGCAGCATGGGACTGCGACACGTCAAAGGGTTTCTTCAGCAGTACGATTGCCGGATTACAGTTGTGTGCGACGTGGACGCATTCCGTCGCAAGGAAGCGTTGCAGGAGATCAAGCAAGTCTATGGCGACGATGGTTGTGCGCAGTTCAATGATTTCCGCGAGCTGATCGCGCGCAGGGACGTTGACGCGCTTTGTATTTCGTTGCCGGACCACTGGCACGCGATCCCGGTCATCATGGCGGCACGCGCCGGCAAGGACATCTACGGCGAGAAGCCGCTCGCGCTCACCATCGCCGAGGGACGCGCGATGTGCGATGCCGTCAAACGATACGGCTGCGTCTGGCAAACGGGAAGTTGGCAGCGTTCGACGTGGCAGTTCCAGTTCGGCGCCGAGTTGGTTCGCAATGGACGCATCGGCAAACTCCTGAAAGTTGAAGTCGGCAATCCCGACACCCCAACGATTGGACCGCAGGCGCCGATGCCGGTGCCGGACGGTCTCGATTACGAACTGTGGCTCGGTCCCGCGCCGTGGGCGCCGTACACCGAGAAACGGGTTCACTGGAATTTCCGGTGGATGTACGACTACTCCGGCGGCCAACTTACCGACAACGGCGCGCACGACATTGACATCGCGCACTGGGGTATGAACTGCGATTACACCGGGCCGGTCGAGGTCGAAGGCACAGGCGAGTTCCCCACGGACGGCCTCTGGAACACTGCCGGGAAACATCATCTCGTCTGCCGGTACGCCAACGGCGTGGAACTGTTTATCGGTGATCGTTCCCGGTATCCGGGCGGCGTCCGTTGGATCGGTGAGCGCGGCTGGATCCACGCGACCCGCAGCGGCATCCAGACTGAACCGAAGAGCTTGCTGCGCGAGAGTTTCAGCGCCGGCTCAGCCCGCAACCTTAGCGACCGGCAGGATCACCGTCGCAACTTCCTCGACTGTATCAAGACGCGCGCGGGAACCATCGCCCCCATCGAGGTGGCACACCGCTCGATCACCGTCGCGCATCTCGGCAACATCGCCATGCTGCTGGGCCGGAAGATTCGTTGGAATCCCGACGCCGAACAGATTCTCGACGATCCGACCGCCACCGCCATGCTCTCTCGCGCCTACCGGGAGCGGTGGACGTTGTGAGTAAGAATCATCACATAAGTATCGGCGCGGTGGGGACACCGCGCCCTACCAAGATCTTTGGTAGGGCGGGCTGTCTCAGCCCGCCGCCGCTATCGAATTAGGAGATGGCTTCTATGAATCGAAGACAATTCATTGCTGCCGCGATTCTGGCTCGGCCAGTTCTCTCTCTTGGAGGTCTGCCCACCGTGAAACCCATCCGCATCAAGTCCGTTGATTCCAACTTCGAGCGTGAACCGCTCGTCCGTCCCTTTGGTTTCAAGGGCGGCTACGTCAGCGAAGTCTGGCAGACCGCCGCCCTGCTCGAAAGCGAGTCCGGCCTGCGCAAGATCGGCCTCTGCACCCAGAGCACACTCTGGTCCGATGCCGCCGTTTTCGCCGCGCACTCCGAAGCCATCGGCAACGCCTTGATGTACGCGCTCACCGGACGCGCGCTGCAAATGCTCAAGGGCCAGAGCTTCACCTCGCCGGTCCAACTCCTCGACAGCATTCTCGACGAGCTATACCGGTACGGCCAGAAGATTACCGCCAACGATCATCTCCGAAAAACTTTCGTCCTCAACTCGCTCGTCGGCGTTGACCAGGCCGCATGGCTGCTGTACGCCGCCGAGAACGGCATCAAGAGTTTCGACGCGATGATTCCCGCTGCGTACAAACCGGCGCTCTCGCACCATCACAAGCTCGCCGCCTGCATTCCGCTCATGACCTACGGCGTTCCCATCGAGGAAATCAAAGCGCACGCCGAGCAGGGTTTCTTCTTCATGAAGATCAAGATCGGCCAGCCCGGCACGCAGGAGGAGATGCTCGAAAAAGACAAGGCCCGCATCTCCGCCATCCACGCTGCCATCGGCCACATCCGCACGCCGCACACCAAGGACGGGCGTCTCCCATACTATTTCGACGCGAACGGTCGCTACGAGAAAAAGGAAACGCTCCTGCGGCTGCTCGATCACATTCGCAAGATCGGCGCGTTCGACCAGATCGCCATCGTCGAAGAACCATTCCCCGAGGAACTGGAGGTCAGCGTCAAAGACATTCCCGTCCGTCTCGCCGCCGACGAAAGCGCCCACACCGATCACGACGCTCGTCATCGCATCGAAATGGGCTACCGTGCCATCGCGTTGAAACCCATCGCCAAAACGATGAGCATGAGCATGAAGATCGCGCAGACCGCGCACGAGCACGGCGTCCCCTGTTTCTGTGCCGACCTTACCGTCAACCCGATTCTCGTCGAGTGGAACAAAGCAGTCGCCGCGCGTCTCGCGCCGTTCCCCGATCTCGGCACCGGGCTTCTCGAAACCAACGGCCACCAGAACTACAAGAACTGGCAGACGATGCGTTCCTATCATCCGATGCCCGACGCCACATGGACCAAGGTGGAGAAGGGCGTCTTCCATCTCGACGCTGATTACTACCGGCACGACGGCGGCGTCTTCCTGCCCTCAGCGCACTACGAACAGGTCTTCGCCAAGCCGCACTAACAGATCTGTAGCCGCGCCGCTCTGCCGGCGCGTCGGGAAAGAAGTATGTCATCCGAAAGTCATTCTATTTTGTAACATATGTTACAAACGAAAGTGACTTTTGAACCGGGAGGAGCGATGATATGTGACGGAGCGCGTCCCTCCAGAATGTTGCCGTGCGTGCGACGTCAGCAAGCCGGAACAAAACCGGAACACTGACGCTTAACGACCCCCCAAGTTAGGCGACGTTCGCACGGATTGGATTTGTGTTGGTCTGGAGGCCGATAACTCTGGTGACGGTGGCCTCGGCTACTCTCCGCCCTCCCTCCATGAAGTAGCCTCGAACGCCCGGTCTGATTCGGCTACGGTGAACCTGAACGCGCAACTCGTGAGAAAGAATCCACATGGTCGCTGTGCCCTACGGCAAGACGAAATCGCCGTCGGGAATCACTGAACCGTCCCGAGCTAAAAACTCTGGCCAAATCATGTAGATGCCGGTCTGCGAAATGTCGTCGCCGTCGTATGCCCAGTCGCAACGATAGACGTGTTGACGCGGCGGGCCGGAATGCCGACCGCCCTCTGCTGCGGAATAGAAGCGATAATGAACCTCGAAGTCTGGCGGATGCTGTGTTCCTTCGGCGTAGTTCATCGAGCGCGCGTCTTAGTCGCCTAACGCTCAAGATGAGCTACGCGGCGCGCCGAGCACCGCGTTAGCTCCATCGGATTGTTAGCCATTGTGTCTCCGGTAACTGATAAACGCGGCTCTCGCCGTGGCAACTAGAAGTAGCACACTGCTAGAAATAGAGCCGTACCAAAGTGAAAGGTAATGCATTTGCCTGACTTCCTCTCCCGATGGCCCTGCCGGACCACCGAACCCTCTCGTCTCAATGATATGGATAAAGCACTGCTGCGAAATGAAAGCTATCAGAACTGGAACGAAAACAGATAAGCACACAAGATGAGTAGCGAGAGGCTCTCGCAGAAATCGAGACGCTAGGAACATCGCAACAAGACAGGCAACCGTTATGACACAGTAGCCAGCAAAAGTAGGTGGAATATACAAATGCGTCCTTCGGCTAACATTGTTATTGGGACAAATAGCGTACACGGCGTCGTGTACACGTGACTTTGATACGTCGTTTCATTGTCGTGAGCTTATGAAAGCAGATTGCCGTAACGGACGGCTTCGGTCAAACCGAATTGCGAATTTCTGTCAAAGACAATCGCCGGAATACTTCAACTTGCGAAGGTCGCAGGCTGAATTGACGGACATTCAGCCTGGTCCGACTGGAAAATCCGTCGAAGCGGCGGGCTGAGACAGCCCGCCCTACCAAAAACCTTGGTAGGGCGCGGTGTCCCCACCGCGCCGCAGGCTGGATGAACATTTATGAGATGCGTTCTACTAACGCACAACCACAGCCTTGAAGAAGGCGTAGTTGAAAGTTCCGTCGGGACGGCACGGCGACCTGATTCAAATCGTCAATGCCTTGCCGCCATGTTTTCGGTTTCCGCGAACACGGTGATTGTGGTAATAGTTTGGCATGACGCAGCGGACTGGAACCTTGGCGGAACGGCTCGGAATGACGGTACATGAGTCGTCATTGCGGCGGAAGCTGACCGCTTTGCGTTCGGCCTTCCCCTCGACGACAGCGCAATGTCTCGAAGACTGGCTGGTGGACGTGGCCAACGCGCGCGGAGCGCGGGTGATTGTCCGCCCTGTGCCGCCGCCGGTGGATTTCGCCGGGCCGCCGGTGGCCCGTTTAAGCAACGAGGAACTGGTGGCCGGCATTTGCCAGCTTCAATGTTTGGATCGTCCACAAATGCTGCGATTGGCGGCACAACTGATTTCCCGTGGCACCGTCGAGCCGGCGCGGCTCTGTCTGCTGGCCAAACAGGAGCGAATCGGCGGAGTTTTGGCGGCGCTGGCGCGGGAGGCGTTGCGGGTGGAGCCGCAGCATGTGGTGTGGCGGATGTTGCTGAATGAATTTCAGCGCGAACCGCCCTTGCGGGACGTGCTGTTGCATTGGACGCGGCTGGCGGAGCCGCTGATGCGGTTGCACGCCCCCAACGCGCAGAGGTGGAAACTGGCGGCATGACCAACGCCGAGCAAATCCTGGGCGTGTTGGATGCGCGCCTGAGCAGCCCGGTGGAGTTGACGCTCTACGGGCGGGCGGCCCTGCTGCTGGGATTTGCCAACCCACCCGTGGAATACGGTCTCAGTCACGATGTGGATGCGGTGTTGTGGCTCGGACAGGCGGAGGAACTGGCGCAACGCACGAATTTCTGGGAAGCCGTCGAGCACACAAACGAGCAGTTAGCGCGCGCACCGCGTCTCGATTCCCGGTGCGTGGCAACGGCTACGACTGTCGAAGAAGCCCTCCGTCAGGCACGGGTGCCGGATATACCAGAACTGCGCGAACAGTTTACCAAAGCGTCGCGCCGCCTTTTGGAGAAACTGTAGGGGCGACGCATGCGTCGCCCCTACGTCGCTTGATTGATAGAACTGCCTTCTACCCTTGTCGGCCGGAGACGCCTTTGGTGCCGGCGGTGATGGCCTTGGCTTTTTCCTTCGGACGCAACGAGCGGACGGCGGCGCCGGCTCGCCACATTTCGCTGTTGCGGAGCGCGGCGATTTCCTTGGCGAGCTTTGCCGGATAATCCTTCGCGCCGCAGGTCTTGATGACGTGTGCGGCTTCGGCGCCGGACGCGACCTGCTTGTAGAGTTCCTTGAACACCGGTAACACGGCCTTGCGGAATTTCGGTTTCCAGTCGAGCGCGCCGCGTTGGGCGGTCTGCGAGCAATTGGAGTACATCCAGTCCATGCCGTTCTCGTCAACGAGCCGGATCAACGACTGCGTGAGTTCTTCGACGGTCTCGTTGAACGCTTCGCTCGGCGTGTGGCCGTGTTTGCGGAGGACGTCGTACTGCGCTTCCATGACGCCAGCGAGGCAGCCCATCAATACGCCGCGTTCACCGGTGAGGTCGCTGTTGGTCTCGTGCGGGAACGTGGTCGGGAAGATGTAGCCGCTGCCGATGGCGATGCCGACGGCGAGGCAACGTTCCTCGGCGCGGCCCGTGGCGTCCTGATAAACGGCGAAGCTGGAGTTAATGCCGGCGCCGCTGAGGAAGTTGCGGCGGACGTTGAGGCCGCTGCCCTTCGGCGCGACCATGATGACGTCAATGTTCTTCGGCGGGACAACGCCGGTCTTCTTGTTGTAGGTGATTGAGAAGCCGTGCGAGAAATAGAGGGCGTCGCCGTCTTTGAGGTTGGCTTTGATCGTCGGCCAGACTTGGCGTTGGGCGGCGTCGGAGACGAGCAACTGGATGATGGTGCCTTTCTGGACGGCTTCCGCGATGGGGAATAGCGTTTTGCCGGGAACCCAGCCGTCGGCGACGGCGCGGTCCCAGTCACGCTTGAACTCGGGCGCCTGGCCGATGATGACGTTGAAGCCGTTGTCTTTCATGTTCAACGCCTGCGCCGGGCCTTGGACGCCGTAGCCGATGACGGCGATGACTTCCTTCTTCAGAACTTGCCGGGCTTTCGCCAGCGAGAATTCTTCGCGGGTGACGACGGCTTCCTTGGTACCGCCGAAATCAATAAGTGCCATGGTATTTGCTATCTCCTGTTGGGGTTATTCTCTGGACATTGCGATCTTGCCGGTGCGCGTCAACTCACGGATGCCGAACGGCCCCATGAGTTCGAGAAACGCGGTGACTTTGGAGTCGGTGCCGGTAATTTCGATGGTGAGATTCTTGTGGGCGACATCCACGATCTTGGCGCGGAAGATGTCGCAAATCTGCATGATTTCCGGCCGGGTCTTGGCATCAGCGCCGACTTTGACCAGCACCAGCTCGCGGTCAACATACTCGCCCTCGCGGAAGTCCTGCACCTTGATGACATCCACAAGCTTGTTGAGTTGTTTGATGATCTGTTCGAGCACGGCCTCGTCGCCCTTGACGACGATGGTCATGCGCGATTGCGTCTCGTCCTGTGTCGGGGCGACGTTGAGCGTGTCAATGTTGAAGCCGCGTCCGCTGAACAGGCCCGCGATGCGGACGAGGACGCCGAACTTGTTTTCGACCAGCACAGAAATGGTATGTCTCATAAAGAGGCGTGTTTATACGGGAATCCCCGCCGTCAATCAACCCCGATTTTGGATGCCCGCGGCGTGCCGGAATCATTGCGCCAAAATCATCTCTGCGCCGCCGGGGAGAATCTCGATGACGGAGCGGACACGGTCAGCATCGGAGAACTGGATTCGATACTCGCGATCGCCGCTGCGATAGATCCACGTCGCGCCTTGCTTGGCCCGCGGTTCGCCGACGAGGCGTTTCACTTCCTCGGCGCGCTGGCCGACCTGAATCGCGCGAAAGACGTCGCGTTTGCCTTCCTTGATGACGGGAGCCGGTTTCACCACGCCACCGACTTGAATCTCGCCGATGTCGGCGCGGTCGCGCGGCTTGTCCAAGCGCAATGTCAGCACTTGTTTCCTCTGCGTCGAACGCCCGAAGTTGGTGAACACCGTTGCCGTGATCGTGCACGGGCCGATGACCGTCTGCTGGCGCGAGCCGTAGTAGTGCGCGAAAATCTTGAACGGCCCCGGCATCGCCCGGCGCACCATGTACTCTTCAGGACCGTAGCCTTGGGTGAAGTCGCGCGAGACGAGGCCGCCGATGGTTGTGCGATTGTGATTGTAGGAAGCTTCCTCGCCCGACGGCTCGACGACGTGCAGGTCAACGTCGGTCGCATCGGCGTCCCACGACATCACGATGCGGACATCCACGTCGAGGTTCCTGACGAGCCGTGGGTCAAGCGACGCCGGTGCCGGCGACCCGGTGCGCGCGATGAGCGCGTTGAGTTCCTCCAACGCGATCAACTCGATCTCCTCGAACCGTTGCCACTCGCCCATCACGACTTTGACGAGCAGTTCCATCGCTTCCGCCGCCTGGCCATGTTCGGCCAGCGCCAGCGCGAGGTCGCGGTAGCTCTGCGGTTCCTCGGGGCGCAACTTCTGGACTTTGCGGAGAACGACGATGGCGCGGTCCAACTCCCCGGCCTGTTGCAGCCGCCACGCAAGCACACGCAGCAACGAAGCCTCCTCTAACTTCATCTCAGCGAGATTGCTCAACACACGCACGCCGATGTCATGATCGCCTTCGCGCAGGAAGAACTCCGCGCAGTCCACGAAGAACGCCGGGCTGCCGGCGTAATTCTTCCGCTGCTGGAGATAGACTGTGTAGCGGTCGGCTTTCGCGGCGGCTTTCAGCGCGGCGAGATACGGTGTCGCCGGGTCCCACGCCTTCACGGTGATCGTCGCTGCGCTGGTCTGCGGTTCGACGGCCTTCTGTGCTCGTGAATCCGCGATTTCCATTGACGGATGCGGCGCCTCCGCGGTCCTGTCGAACATGCGCATCATCCGAGTGGCTCCGCCCAACACCCCGCTGCCCGGTGGCGGCGAAGGCTTGAATTTGAAATCGGGCGGCACCTTGTAGCCGTGCTCCCACCAAGAGACGCGCGCGCTCCACATCGCGAGGACGCGGTCCAGTTTGCCGGCCCGCTTCTGTTGCTCGGTCTTGGCGAGCGCGGTTTTTTGATTGTGCCACTGTCGGCGCAAATCCGGTAGCGACGCCGGCGGCTCGATGTCGTGGCGAACGTACTGGTCGAGGTTCTCCAACACGATCAACGAGGTCGCCGGGCTGACGACGCCGAAGCGGCGTCCGAGCGCCAGCAACTCATCCTCGTTGGCGTCGGCGCGAACCGCGAGTTGGTTCACGCGCTTCGCCGCCCAGACCGACGCGAGCAACGCGCCCTCGGTAGCGTTCTTCTTGCTCAGCTTGAACGGCGGCGACTTGTGGCCATCGGAGTATTCGAGCCGCAACTCGGTTTCATCGGCAACGAGCTTGCCGTGAACGCTGACCCGTCCGTCACCGGTCGCGCCGATGCCTTGCACGTCGCTGATGCCGGTGCCGTGGACGCGGACAAGCCGCACCGGCGCCGCCAACGTCACGGTCTCAACGACGTTGGCGCAGACTTGCCGGAGCAGTTCGCGATTGGCGACGGTTTGACTGACGACAGCAGTAACTTGTTTACCGCCGAAATCGGGCAGCCTGTCGCTGAGCGTATCGAGGCCGTCGGTGAACAACAGCCACCGGTCAATGTCGCTCTTGCGAATCGCGTCGGCAGCAGCGGCGAGATCGGTACCGCCGTCGTAGGCGATACCGTCGAGCGACATCTTGCGAATCGCTTCGGGCCGGTCGCGAAAGACGAGCACGGAAAACTCGACGCCGAGTTTCTTCAGCGCGGCGATTTCCTTTTGCAGGTGCTCGCCGTTGCGGCTGCCAGAAGCGTCCCAAGCGACGCCAATCTTGCACGGCGGCGCGGTAGGGACACCGCGCCCTACCGAGGTTTTTGGTAGGGCGGGCTGTCCCAGCCCGCCGAGGTCGTTGATGGCAAAATAAACTTCACCATCGTCGCTGCGTTCGAGGGCGGTGACTTGCGCCGGGAGTTTCGGGAGCGCGATCCAGATGTCTTCGCCGGGTTTGGCGTCGCGGATTTCTGTCTCGGCGACCCAGAGATTGTTGAACGATTGGAACCGGAGATTACCGAAGCCGCCGATCTCCGGCTTCACGATGCCTTGCGAGACCTCGATGCGGATGGCGAGCTTCGCAACGGTCTCGCCGATGGGCATCGGCAGGAAACAGGCGACATCGCCTTTCTTGTCAGCGGAAAGTTCAGCGACATAGCGGAGACGAATCCGTCGCGTGCCTTGCGCGGGGAGCGGGTAGATGCGCGTCCGATAAACGTTGCCGGCGATGTGTTCGACGATGCCGGGGTCAACGCCACGACGCACTTCGGTCTCGAAGGCGACGCGCGCTTTTTCCTTTTTCACGATGACGCCGTCCACCATCTGGCCGTTGACATCGAGCGCGTAGCCGGTGACGACGGCGCCGTCGGGCAACGGGAACTGGAGTTCGCCTTCGAGCAGGCGCTGGTTCGGGTTGAAGAACGTCATCGTGGTCGTCGTCTCGACGTGAAGGCCGACGATGCGAGCGCGGACTTCCATGTCGCGCAGTTCCATCGGCTTGCCCGGCTCCTGCGGTCGCGGCGGCACGATGATGCGCGGCGGACGCGGCGGCCAAATGTGCCGCGTTTCCTGCGCGGTGGCGACGCTGAAGGCCAACAACCAAATCAATCCGATCCGTTTCATGTGAACCTCCGTTCTACGAGCGTATGACACTAACAAAAACGTTTTGTTCCCGACCCAAAAACTTTCGCATTACAGCAACGCATGTCATTCCGAGCTTGCGAGGAATCTCTGACTTTTCTCCGGAAGTATTGCAGAGATTCCCCGCAAGCTCGGAATGACAAAGTATCGGTGCGCTTTACAAGCGCCAAGCGTATTGCTACTAATCGCAGGCCACATGACGCCCAACGCCCAACGCCAGTTGGCGCAGGAGTTCGCCAGCCTGCGCGAATCCATCGTCCACGAAACGGAAGCGGCTCCGGCCGCGCCGCGCCGGTGCGTGCTCGACGACCAGATCATCTGGGGCCGCAGCCCGGTCCGGCTCGATCTCGCCGGCGGTTGGTCCGATACGCCGCCGTACTGCCTCCAGTTCGGCGGCCAGGTCGTCAACATCGCCGTGGACCTCAACGGCCAGCCGCCCATCCAAGTGTTCGCCCGCCTCAGCGAGAAACACGAGTTGGTGATCCGCTCGATTGACCTCGGCATCGAGGAACGCGTCCGCACGTTCGAGGAGTTGGCGACGTTCGAGCAGGTCGGCAGCGGGTTCACCATCGCGAAGGCCGCGCTGGCAATGGCCGGGTTCCTGCCGCGGTTTCACGCACACGCGGCGCCGACGTTGGCCGAGCAGCTTTGTGCGTTTGGCGGCGGCATCGAGGTGTCGCTTTTGAGCGCGGTGCCGAAGGGTTCGGGACTCGGCACGAGCAGCATCCTGGCGGCGACGTTGCTCGGCACGCTCAGCGAGTTGTGCGGCTTGAACTGGAACGAACACGTCCTGTTCCGACGAACGCTGGCGCTGGAGCAATTGCTGACGACCGGCGGCGGCTGGCAGGACCAGATCGGCGGCGTGCTGCGCGGGTTGAAACTGATCGAGACGCAACCGGGCCTGTCCCAAACGCCCACGGTGCGCTGGTTGCCGGAAGTGTTTTTCGAGCCGCCGCACGCCAACCGGACCGTGCTGCTCTACTACACCGGCCTGACCCGCGTCGCGAAACAGATTCTCCAGGAAATCGTCCAGCGGATGTTCTTGAACGAGCGCACTACGCTCGATCTTCTGGCGCAGATCCGCCAGCACGCCGGCACGACGGCGGACGCGTTGCAGCGGTGCGACTGGAACGGGTTCGGCGCCGCCATCGCCACGAGCTGGCAACTGAACCAGCGCCTCGACCGCGGGACCAACACGCCCGAAGTGCAAGCGATCCTCGACGCCGTGTCCGGCCAACTCGCCGGCGCCAAGCTGCTCGGCGCCGGCGGCGGCGGGTTCCTGTTGATGATCGCCAAGGACGACGACGCGGCACGCCGCGTGCGCGCGACGCTGACGGAGCGTCCGCCGAATCCGCAGGCGCGATTCGTCGCGCTGCAACCGTCGCGCACCGGTTTTCAAGTCACACGAAGTTAGTTCGAATGTCTGAAAGAAGTTGTTGTAGCCGCGGCGCTCTGTCGCCGCGTTTCCCACACGCCGACAGAGCGGCGTGGCCACAGAAAACGGTTCGTTCTTCTATTTCGTCGGATCGGTGACGCGACCAAGAAAGAGAATGCTGCCGCTGTGATTGTCTCGGATGAGGAACAGGAATGGATGATCGGCGCGGAAAACTGGTGGTGGCGCCGTTTCGATCCCGGCCACAATCCAGATTATGTTCAAGGCGGTTGCTTCGGTGCCTTCTTCGTCCACGTTTACAAAAGTTCTATGTATGACGTGGTTAAGGTAAAGGTCGCGCTGGCCGTCCATGCCGGAGAAGTCGGCTTTGTCGGTGAAGGCGTCGGTCATGCCGAGCGCGGCGAGTTTGTCGCCGAGGCCGAATTGCGCAGTTATTTTGAACTTGGGAAAGACGACTTCAACGCTCCGTTCGCGGAGATTGGCGATCCATGCAGTCAGGTTCGGGATGGTTAGTTTTGCTTCTAGGTCGGCAAGGCCGTCGCGCTTGCGCGGGAGCAGAACGATCATCGAGAAGTCGTCTCCGCGGTATGGCAAATCGAGCATCTGTAGTTCCCCGTTTTCCGCGTAACGGAAGTGCCAGCCCCCGTGCATCATGGGAACCTCCACGGTCTTGGTGGCAGCGATATGAAACGGTTCGTTGCGAGTAGCAGTGTGCTCGAACTGTTTGGCCCATGTCCCCTTGAAATAAATGACGTTAACTAGCACAAGGCGAGTGAGGGCGCCGACCGCATCCGGTTGGATGGCGCTGGTAATCTTCCCGTTGGTCTTGTGTTCAACCCAGTTATTGATGGTTTTACAGGAATCTTCCGGTGCGGTCGCGTAGTCGAGTGGCACAATGGTGGCGCCGCAGCGTTTCTCACAGAGTTCGCGGTAGTCAGGGAGGAGACCGTATTTCTTGTGGGGCCAGAGTGAGTTGGCGATAGTCAGCGTGGCTCTGGCTTTGCTCCATACGTTATCAGATCGTCCTCCGAGAAGTCTGACCCACCATCGGCTATCCGCAGTTTGCCCCGGCAAACGCGTCTGATTCATGCGCGTTTCGAGGAGGTTGAAGCCAGCGAGAATCCGTTTGGGCGGATCCTGGAAATACAACACCTTCGCCATTTGCGCGGCAGTCTCTCCGCGAGCACCGGCATAGATCATCGCGAGCGCAGTGGAGATGCTGTACGGCGAGAAGAACAGGTTGCCATCCTGCGCGCGAAGCTGGCCGTAGAGGTCTAGCGCAAAGGCGTTGTTGGCGCTGGCGAGAGGGTTGTCCGCCGCGCCGAGCGCGATGGCAGGCACGCACAGCGCGAGCAAGAGACACGAACGTATTCGGTTCATGACAACCTTCCTTTCACACTGCGTTATGTTACCAACCCATCCAAGCCCCTGCCCGCGCCCCGACAGAACGGGGCGGCTACAACCTTCTGCGCGCCGCTACTCCACGTCGGTGCGGAAGGGCGAGGCGGGCAGGCCGGCTTGGTTGTAGAGGTTCACGTCGGGGACGTTGGCCCAGCCGTAACGAACGGCCACGGGCCTGGCAACTTGGTCGCTGGAGACGACGATTCTGTCGCCGCAAATCTCGGCCTTGGCAGGAACAAAATTCTTGTCGGCACCGGCAATGGTGAATCCTTTGAGCGCGCCATCCTTGGCGACGAGACCACCGGTCGCGTGACGGAAGTGCAGCGTGGCTTTGTTGCCGCTGACGCGCATCGCCTTGAAAACCGGACCACTGTACTCGATTCGCTCGCCATAGACCAACGCGCGGGCCGCATACGCGAGGCGCGCGCCGACGGGCGCTTTCTCGCGAGGATGAATATCGGTGGCGTTGCCGTAGTCGGTGGTGACGGCCATGGCAGTGTTGGGGACGCGCTCGGTGGTCAGGAGTTGGGCTTCGCGGATTTCGGGCGACATATTGTTGTGCGGCGTGATCTGTACGAACAGGAACGGGAAGTCACCCTGTTTCCAACAATCGCGCCAGCACTCGATCATCGCAGGGAACAACGTCTGGTATTCCTTTGCCCGGCTGTTGTTGGACTCGCCTTGATACCAGATCGCGCCTTTGACGGCGAAGGGTAGCAACGGATGAATCATCGCGTTGTACAAGGAGGTCGGCCGGTGTGGGTTCTTCGCAGGATCAACTTCGGGACGCGGCGCGGGCGGCGCGGGTTTGCCGGCGGCTTTGGCTTTGGCAGCGGCTTCCTTGTGCCGCGCGGCAGCGGCGTTGTTTCGTTCGGCGGTCTTGACGGGATCGTACGCGGCGATCTTCGCATCCCAATCGGTAATGAGCTTCTTCAACATCGGCCTGGCTTCGAGCGCCTCTTTCGATGTCCACGCCTCGGCCGGCGTGCCGCCCCACGAGGTGTGGATCATGCCGACGGGAACACCGAGCGCCTTGCGCAGGTCGCGCCCGAAGAAATAGGCCACGGCGGAAAAACCGGCGGCAGTTTCCGGCGTGCAACACGTCCAGTTGGTGTTGACGTCGCTTTGCGGAGTGTCCGCAGTCACGCGCGGCACGTAGAACAACCGCAACTCCGAGTCGCCGGCGGCGGCGATGTCACTGCTGGCGTTGGCGCACAAACTCAAGGGCCACTGCATGTTGGACTGGCCGCTGGCGACCCAGACTTCGCCGACAAGGATGTTGCCGATTTCGACGACGTTCTCACCCTTGATGATCATCAGTCGCGGCACGTGGCTGGCCTTGAGTGGGCGCAAGGTGACTTTCCACTGGCCTTTCTTGGCGACGGTGGTGTGTTTCTGCCCGGCAAACAGGACGGTGACTTTCTCGCCGTCGTTGGCGGCGCCCCAGACGTTGATCGGGACGCCTTGCTGGAGGACGGCGTTGTCGGTAAAGAGAGCGTTCGGTTTGACAATCGCATGGGAAGCCGCGCCGGCGACCAACAGCGCGACGATGACAAGAAGGAATCGTTTCATGGCGCGCGACACTACCAAGGGCTGCCGTCCACCGCAAGCCCGCGCAATCCGGTGCGAGATGAATTACATGCTACAGATGTAGCACACAATTCATACGGCAAAGACCGGCATCGCTGGATGCGGAAGTTACTTCAACAATGCCGCCACGGCTTCGCGCAGTTCCGCGGCGTGCGCGGCAGGACTGACCTTCGGGAAGACACGCGCGATCCTGCCATCCCTGCCGATGATGAATGTGACCCGCGACGCCACAAGGCTGTGTGGTCCCGCCGCGCCGTAGGTGACGGCGATCTTTTTGTCGGTATCGGCCAGTAACGTGAACGGCAGTTTGTATTTCGCGATGAACTTCTTGTGCGATTCGACCGAATCGAAGCTCACCCCAAACACCGTCGCCTTCAGTCCCTTGAACTCCTCGAACGAATCCCGTATGCCGCACGCCTCCTTCGTGCACCCCGGCGTGTCGTCCTTCGGGTAGAAGTAAAGCACGACCGGCCCCTTGCTGACGAAGTCTTTCAAGCGGACCGTGGAACCATCGCTGGCGGCCGCGGTGAAATCAGGAGCCGTGTCGCCGGCTTTCAACAAGTCGGCCTTGGACGAGAACGGGAACATGAGTAAACCTCCGAGTGCGATTGCGAGCATTGCTTTCATCGCTTCCAACATAGCCTCTTCGGCCTCCGGCGCAAGAGATTGCCGGCCACAGTTCCATCTTGCGCCCGCCGCCAAAATCGGGCATCACAGCAGCCGATGAGATTTAACCGCGCCATTCTCGCGACTTGCCTTGTACTGGCTTCCTGCGGCTCGCGCAAGACGATGCCCGTGACCGTCGAGCCGTTCTACGACTCCAACGGGTGCAGGATTGCCGTCGGGAAATTCAGCGACGCGCTGGCGGCAAAAGACAAGGCATCGCTGCTGAAGACCATCGCCACGATGAAAGAAGAATGGCCGGAGTTGACGGCCGAGGCGATGTACGTCGCCGCCATCCGCCTGTACGATTTCGGATTGAAGGATGAGTCGGTGTATTGGTTTTACTCCGCGCAGTATCGGGCGCGTCTCACCCGGGGCTTGCTCGACCCGCAGCGAGTCAACGCGGTCGGCAACCCGGCGACGGCGTTGGTCCAGGCGCACGAAGCATTCTTGAAACAAGCCAATCCGTACATCAACGGCTACGCGTTCGGCGACATCGAGAAACTCCTCAAGACCGTCGCACAGGTTCAAGTCGAGGGCGCGCGTCTGCCGTCGCTGAAGGAGCTTTACCCGACCGTCAGTTTCATTGAGGAGAGTCGCTGGCAGAAAGTGAACTACGAACTCAGCACCGGTTTCTCCGAGTACATGCAGACCATCCGTGCCACCGCCGACAGCATCCGCGCCCAACGTAAAGCCAGCGGCATCGAGGGCAGGTACTGACCTTGCTCATCGTGTGGGAGTCGGAGAGCAGATGGCTTGGATGTCGTTGGCGTGCGCGCGGAAGATGAGGTCCACCGCCATGCGCGAGGGATGATATTGATCAATGAACCAGGGTTTGACGCCGTCCAATTGGTACTGGTGCGGATTGAATGACCCGAGCACCGTCACGCCCCGTTTGGCGCCAAGCTTCCTCAGTTCGCTCTCGACATGATTGGGTTGAGACGCGGTCAGGAGATCATATGCTCTGGGATGCATGGGAGGGAGATAGAGCGCCACACGGGCGCCGTCGCCGGCCAGCGCGGCGAGCAGCCGATCGAACAATTGCACATGTTCCTTGACCATGACAGATGAGTCGAGGCAGCAGCCGCCCGTGAGCCTCGCAAACTCTTTTGCGATGTCCGCGACTTCGACACGGTCTATCCGAGCCGGGTCCGGACAAAGGGAATAGCTTCCATCCCGTCTGAGAACGAATTTCCCATGGACGGCCTCATGGGGGGTGGGCTGCGGCTGGGCGCGGCGGTTCAATTTCACGGCGCTCTGAAAATAGGTCAGGGAAAAGACGTTGGCCATCCGGCTCAGTTTCTCTTTGAAGGACTGCCATCGGAACGCGGGGATCGTCACCCCCAACCGCCGCGCGCCTTCGATGTAGTACGGCTCAAGCTCTGGCCGCGGGTGGAGCGGGAGTTTGGGATTGGGCAGGAAGTACATTCGGTTGCGGATTTGGCAAGGCGACCGCGCACAGAAGGTCCATGGATCAATGCCGATGATGACGGTCCGGGGAATCTGTCCCTGTTCTTTGTACAGCGAGTAAAGGGCCGTGTAATCCAACACCGACCCGCCGGGAATGCAATGGTTGAAAAACGATGTTCCGGGGAAATCCGCCTGCGAAATCTCCGCCGAGCGGCTGGTCCCCCACAACGCCACGGACGGCGCGCGACGGCGCGCGGCAAACCCCCGAATGAACCCGATTTGCAGCACGCCCCAATTCTCGGGCGCCCTGGCCTGTTGCACATGGTTGCCTTGCAGTACCAACTCCACAATCGGGCTTCTTCCCTGCCGGCGATAAAACAACTCGCCCGGATCACGGAAATAATTCACAAGCACGACCATCAGGAATATGGGCGCCAGCGCTGCCGCGATTTTCAGCGACACCAGGAGAGCGCTTTTTGATGGCGTGTGCTGATGGATGGCAGAGATGGATGGCATGGCTCAGAATTGAAAATAGATGAACTGGTTGCGGCCGAAAACGCCAAAGAACACGATCATCAACAGCACGCCGTAGTAGATTGCCCAACGCACCCACCAGGGTTTCTCAATCAACATGTGCCGGATTCTTCGATGCCTTTGAATCGCATGCACCGCCTCCATCAATCCAATGCCCAGAAGCGCCACAATAAATTCATGCCGCCCCCCCATGATTTGGTACACGCGCCACAAACCGGCCGGCTTCCAGCCATCGAACACCCCTTGAAACATGTGCGTGAGAATGTAGAACGCATCCTGCACGCTGCTGGCCCGGAAGAACACCCACGCGACGCACACCAGCGAGAACGTGATGGCCACCCGCAGGTATTTGTGGAGGGCCGGAGATTTGTCCAGTCGAAGCGCCTGGCAGATCGCTGCTCGCGGTCTGCGGGTCCACAGCGAGCCAATCATGTAGAAACCGTTGATCCCGCCCCAGATGACGTACGTCCAATTCGCACCATGCCAGAAGCCGCTGACCAAGAAAGTCACAAACAAATTGAACTGCCAGCGCCACGTCTTGGCCCGATTCCCGCCCAGCGGGATATACAGATAATCCCGGAACCACGTGGACAGCGAGATGTGCCAGCGTTTCCAGAACTCCGCGACGGACTTGGAAAAATAGGGACGGTTGAAGTTGTCCATCAAACGGAAGCCCATCACCTGCGCCGCGCCGATGGCAATGTCCGAGTAGCCGGAGAAATCACAGTAAATCTGAAACGCAAAAAACACCGTCGCCACCATCAGCGGCAACCCGACATACTCCTGCGGTTGTCCATAGACCTGGTTCACGGCGACAGCCACGCGGTCCGCGATCACCGCCTTCTTGAACATCCCCCACACCATCAACTTCAGTCCGTCGGTCACCCGCTGATAGTCGAACACATGCCGGTCATAAAACTGGTGGAGCAGGTTTTGCGGCCGCTCAATCGGCCCGGCCACCAATTGCGGGTAGAACATGACGTAGAGCGCATAGATCCCAAAATGCCGCTCTGGTTTCTGGTTCCCCCGGTAGACTTCAATCACGTAACTCAGGCTCTGGAACGTGTGGAACGACAGGCCAATCGGCAGGATGATGTTCAGCGTGTCAATCGGGTAGTTCCAGCCCAGGAACCGCGCGATGGCGGCGAAGTTGCTGTTGAAGAAGTTGCAGTACTTGAACACGAACAACACCAGACAGGTCGAGACAATGCTGATGATGAGGACGCCCTTCCTCTTGCCGGGCGAAAGGCCGGGGCGGACGATCCACAAGGCCGCAAAGTAATCAATCAAGATCGTCACGCCAAGAATGACGATGTAGCGCGGGATGAACGCCATGTAAAAGAGGCAACTGGCCGTCAGCAGCATTTGCCAACGGAACCGATGCGGCAGCAGGAAGTACAACAACGTCACCGTCGGGAAGAACAAAACGAACTCAAGAGAGTTGAAAAGCATATGCTTGGCGGTTGCTGGTTTCGATCAAATCTTCCTTTCGGCAGCCGCAGTCTAGCAGACCGGCCGACAAATGACAACGATCCGAACACCACGACGATTTTCTGTGCATTTTCTGTGCATCGTGGACGCGGAACGCTTCTCCGGTTGTCGCAACCTCCGGCTGTATGGTAGTGTCTTGCGCGACATGAAACGTTTGCCCGCCAACAATTTGATAGTACCGCGGATCATTTCTGTAATCTTGTTGCTTGTGGCCCCAGCTCTGGCGGCGCACAACGTTCTCGACTACGGCGCCAAGGGCGACGGCAAGACGCTTTGCACGGCGGCCATCCAGAAAGCAATTGATGAAGGCGGTACGGTGCGGTTCCCGAAGGGGACGTTTCTGACAGGCGCGCTCTGCTTGAAGAGCGGCGTGACGCTGCAACTGGACGAGGGCGCGACGTTGCTGGGGAGCCGGAACTTGCAGGATTACGCAGGAGCCAAAGGTGTGATCCACGGCGATGGGCTGCACGATATTGCCATCCGCGGCAAGGGAACGATTGACGGCAGCGGCGACGCCTTTCGCGACAAGACCAAGCCGCGTCCCAAAAACTTCTACTTGGAGAACTGCCGCAACGTGGTCATTGAGGGGCTTCGGCTCCGCAGTTCCGGCAGTTGGCTGTTGCACTGCCGGCTTTGCGAGAACGTGACGCTGCGCGACCTCGACGTGTTCAACCATGTCTCGTTCAACAACGACGGCCTGGACATTGACAGTTGCCGCAACGTGACCATCACGCGATGCCGGGTGGACTCCGATGATGACGCCATCGTGCTGAAGAGCCTTTCCGCCGAGCCTTGCCGCAACGTGACGATCACCGACTGCACCATCAGCAGCCATTGCAACGCGCTGAAGATGGGCACCGAATCCGGCGGCGGGTTCGTGGACATCACCATCTCCAATTGCACGGTCTCGTCACCGAAACACTCGCAAGTCATCTACGGCAAACAACGCGGCCTCGCCGGCGTGGCACTCGAAATCGTGGACGGCGGACGCATGGAGAATGTCAACGTCTCCGACGTGAAGATCAGTGGCGTGACCGCGCCGATCTTTGTGCGGCTGGGCGACCGTGGGCGTCCCTACGCCACAGGGAAGAAACCCGGCGTCGGAACTCTGCGCAACGTTCACATTCGGAACATTACCGGAACATCTCTCTCGCCCATCGGTTGCGCGATTGCGGGGTTACCGGGTCATCCGATCGAGAACATCACGCTGGAGAACATCAACCTCAGCTTCGACGGTGGCGGAACATTGACAAACGCGGTGCGGAAAATCCCCGAGCGGCCCGACGGCTATCCCGAATCCACGATGTTCGGCATGTTGCCCGCATACGGTTTCTACTGCCGGCACGTGAAGGGTTTGCGCTTCACGAATGTGAAGCTGCGCACCGAGATGCCCGATTTGCGGCACGCGATGGTGTTTGAGGATGTGCAGAACCTCACGATCAACGGCTTCGACGCGGTCCGTTGGCCGGGAGGCGCGGAGCTTATCTCGCACCGGAAGTGAAATTTGTCATACCGGGCCGGTTTCGTAGCCGAGGTCGCGCAGACGTTGGAGCTTGTAGAGCAACGCACGACGGCTGATGCCAAGGGCCTTCGCGGTTTCAGTACGGTTGAAACGATGCTGGCGCAGCGCCTGTAAGATCGCCTGTCGCTCGACTTCCTCCAATTGTCCTACCGGTGCGACCGGTTCCGCCGCAGCCTCGCGGAGGCGAGCAGGCAAATGCTCTGGCAGAATCATCTCGCTGCCGGACAACAGGACGGCGCGCTCCATCGCATTGCGCAACTCGCGCACGTTGCCGGGCCACGAGTAGCGTTCGAGACAGGCGGCGACTGTCTCGGAAAACCGGGCGCGGCCTTTTGCGAACTCCGCGATGAACAGACCCGCCAATGGCAGGATGTCCTCTCGCCGCTCTCGCAACGGCGGTACGCACAACTCGACAACGTTGAGCCGAAAATACAAATCCTCGCGGAACTTGCCGAGCTTGACCAGTTCCTCCAGGTTCCGGTTGCTCGCCGCCAACACGCGGGCGTCGGTGCGGCTCTCACGGTTCGAGCCGATGCGTTGGAACCAACCATCGTGCGTCACGCGCAGCAACTTCGCCTGCAACGACGGCGACATCTCGGCGATCTCGTCGAGAAAGATCGTGCCGCCATTGGCCTGCTCGAACCGTCCGATCCGCTGGGCGTGCGCGCCGGTGAACGCGCCTTTCTCGTGGCCGAACAGTTCGCTCTCCAGCAGCGTCTCCGGAATCGCGGCGCAGTTGACCTTCACCAGCGGGCCGCTTGAGCGCGCGCTCCACGCATGGATGACGTCGGCGAGCACTTCCTTGCCGACGCCACTTTCGCCGGTGATAAGGATGCGGGTGTCCGACGGCGCGATCAACGCCGCGTCGCGAAACACCGCCTGCATCGCCGCGCTCTTGGCGACGACGCCGGCGGGCAGGACGCGATTGTCGGCGAGTTTCAGCGGCGTCTCGGCGCTGAGGCCGGTGGCTTGGCGGACGGAATCGAGCAGTTCATCGAGGTCAATCGGCTTGGCGAGGTAGTTGACCGCGCCGTCGCGCATCGCGACGACGGCGTCGCGGATGTCGGCGTACGCGGTCACCAGCAACACCGGCAGTGTGGCGTGTTCCTGTCGCGCGCGCCGCAACGTTTCCAAACCCGAAAGTCCCGGCATCCGGACGTCGGAGATCATCATGTTGACATTGCCGGCGCGGAGCAGTTCGAGGGCGCGCTCGCCGGAGTCGGCGAGAACGGTGTCGAATCCTTGGCTGCGCAGAAAAGAATCGAGCAGGCTGCGCTGGCCCGAGTCGTCGTCCACAATGAGGATGCGCGGTGTCTTCACGGCGCGCTCATATTGGCAGACTCCGTTGCTGAAAGAAAGCGAGTTTGTTGCTACAATGTTAGGACATGGAACGGTCCCGCCAGAAACAGTTCTCAAGATTCAAGGTTATCCCGTTGGATGTTGTCCGGCATGAAGCAAGGAAGATACTCACACCGCAGCAACTGAAGGCGGCGGTTGATCATGTGAAGCTGCTGAAGTTCTACCCGGAAGACGTTGGGTTGGACTTCAGCCCGTGTGGCGATGGATTCGAACTACGAGTGGATGAGCCTGTCATCAACAAGCAGGGATGGCTGCGGGTCGCATTCTGGGTCTGCGACAAGACCAAGACGATCTACATCGTGGATGTTTTCTGGAAGAAGGAGAACCGCGTCTCCGTGGCAGACCGGGTGCGCATAGACTATCGTATCCGAAAACTTCGTCAACAACTGGGCGGGAAGTAACGTTTACAGGAGTTCCGCTATATCCACACCGAAGGCCTTTGCTAGCTTCTGAAGTGTCTTATGTTGTGGGCGATGACGGCCGATTTCGATTACGGCGACGTACGCTCTCGACAGGCCCGACTTCTTTGCCACTTCCGACTGTGTCGCCAAGCCAGCTTTGGCCTTCAAGGAAGAATACTTCTTCAGAAACCGCTGTGCCTTATCCTCTTCTTTCGCGCTGGCAGCCTTGTAGGCTGAGTCTGTCCGAACCAGTCCGGCATCAAACTCCTCGATTGTTCCGGCCGGAATCTTGATCTCAGCGTCCGCCACGATCTCTTCCAATGTCCGCAGAATGTTCTCCCGCTCGGCGGCATCGGTCTCGCGTTCGTACTCGAAGCAGAGTTCCACAATGGACGCAATCCGTTCCCGTTGGTCTTGGGAAGAAGCGCGCTTGGCCGCCTCGTCCAAGCGGCTGATACAACGCTTGATCGCCGGACTCTTCTTCAAGACGGCTTCGCCGAGATGTTTCTCTGCGATGATCTCTAGGACTCCCATAACGCGACTCACGTTATAGCATTTCCTGACACTTTCAAGCATTATCTAGCAACGGGAGAGCGTTCGTATCCAGCGGCCGTAGAGGTAGATCATGACGGCGGAGGCGACGCCGATGCCGGCAAAAACGAACCACGTGAGGCCGATGTGGTGGGAGCGGTAGAGGAGTTGCGTCAGGTGTTCGGGACTGTCGCCGGTGAACTGGACGAGTTTGTGGAAGGCTTCACCGACCGGTATTGCTTGGTGGGTGACGAGTTTGGGGGACATGCCGCGCTCGATCAGCAATTGGCGGGCGAACTCGTCCTTGGAGGAAAAAATATTGTAGAGGAGCGGGCCGAGTTTACCTTCGATGGTCCAGCCAATGAGGATCGGCGCGTGCGAGAACCCGATCCACATGGCTTTCTTGTCGGGCGGCGCGATGTTGCCGAGGAACTCGCTGAACTTGGGGCTGGCGAGCATTTCACCGGTGCTGAAGATGATCATGGCAAGGACGGCGAACGCGACGTGGTGGGTCGCGCCGAACAGCGCCAGCGCGATGACGACGAGGACCGTGCCGACGAACATGCTCGTGGTGGCGCGCATCTTGGCGCTCAGCCCGGCAACGATGAAACAGGTGATCATGATCATGCCGGCGTTGATGTTGACGATGCCTTCGGGCTGGATGGTCTTGCCGGCGGCGTCCATGCCGAGGAGGAATTTCCAGACCGGGACGGGCTGCGGGTTGGCGCCGAAGAGGAAATTGACCATCGGGGCGGTGTCCACCCAGTCCTCGACGTATTTGGGGAGCACGTCCCAGAGCATCGGGAACATGAGCCACCAGACGGAGAAGATGAGCAGGTAGAGCGAGAGGTGCGGCTTTCGAAGTTCGGCGAGCGATTCGAGAACAAGGTTGCGCTGTTTCCCGGTATCACATTCCACTTTGTCGGGTTCGCGGTAGGTGAGTAGCAGGAGAAAGTTCAGGCAGATGAAGGCGGCGTTGGCGTAGAAGACGTATTTCCACGCGAGCGTGCGCATCTGCAACGCGATGAGCGGGCCGATCCAGCCGCCGATGTTGACGGTCTGGTAGAAAATGCCCCACGCCATCGAACTGTTGCGGCGGTTGGTGGCGCGGATCAATGTGCCCTGAACGCCGGGCTTGAAGATGGCGGTGCCGACCGCGAGGAACATGGCGCCGACGAAGAAGCCGGTGTAACTCGGCCACCACGCCATGACGAGGTAACCGAAGCATTTGACGGCAGTGGACGCGAAGATGGTTTGTTTGTAGCCGTAGCGGTCGGAGAGGCCGCCGGTGAAAATCGGGATGAGCGACTGGGCGAGGTTCCAACAGAGCAGCAGCGTTCCAAACGTCGCCATCGTGACGCCGAGGCCGCCGGTGGACGCGGGGCGCGTAGCGTACAGCGTGGCGACGGCGCGGACGCCGTAGTAGGCGAGGCGCTCGACCATTTCCATGCCGCCGACGATCCAGAAGACGTAGCTGAGACTGCCGATGGCAGCCCAGAAGCCGAGTTGTTTGACATCGGCCAGCGTTGATTCGGAATGTGTTTGGTTCGGCTCGGGTTTCAATGCTTCGTCACGAGTTTGAGGTGCGTGATGCGGAAGATAGCACCTTTTGGCTCGTTGGGAAGACATTCGATATCCCAACCGTGGGCCAGCGTGATCTGCTGGACCACCGCCAGTCCCAGCCCGGTCCCGCGCTGGCTGGTGGTGACGTACGGCTTGAAAATCTCCTTGCGTCGTTCCGCCGGAACGCCGGGGCCGTTGTCGCGAATCTCCAGAAACGCTTCGCCGTTGTTCTGCCGGCCGGCGGCGACGATGATCTCGCCGCTGGAGTCAACGGCTTGGATGGCGTTCATCAGAAGGTTGAAGAGCGCCTGGCGCAGGAGTTGTTCGTCGGCCTCAATGGAGAGAGGTTCGGCTTTCACTTCGAGCCGGATTTTTTTCTCCTCGATGTCGTAGTTCAATGCGCGGACGACTTCGCCAATCGCCGCCGGCAGGGCGAGCGTGGTGCGGCGCAGTTCGCGCGGACGCGAGTAGTTGATGAACTCGTTGAGTTGGGCGGTGACCTTGTCCACTTCGTCGAGGATGGCGCGGGACTGCGTCTGTGTGTCGGGCGGAATATCGGACTGCTTGGCGATCATCTGGGCGAGGCCGCGGATGATGTTGAGCGGGTTGCGGGTCTCGTGGGCGAGGCCGGCGGCGGCGAGGTTCATTTCGCGGAGGTGCGTGGTCAGTTCGCTGGCGCGGACGAGGCGGAGCTGGAGTTCGGCGGTCTTGGCGAACGTGCGCCACGCGAATGCAGAACCAGCCACAGCCACAGTGGCGAACAGGACGATGATCAGCCGGAGCCAGAGGTCTTGCGCGCAGGCGGCGATGACGGATTCCGTGGACATGACGATGACGAAACTGTGGACGCCCAGTTTTTGGATGGTGGCCCGGTATTCCTCCTCGCCCATCCAAGGCGGCCGGGAGAAGAACGGCCAACGACGACCGGGGGAAAATGCCGGCCCGCTGGTGATCGTCAGGCTCGCGACGAAATTGGTCGGGCCATCCGATGGCCGGCGCGGCGGAGGCGGCGGAGCGGTGAGGAGGTTGGTGCCGCCGGGACGAAACATCTCGTCGCGCGGGATGATGATCGGCGGAAGCGAGCCTTCGATGTCGCGCGCGACGTTGGTGCCGAGGTCCACCAGGTTCCGCAACGTCACGCTTTGTTTGTCCCAGTATTCCGCCGGGCCGGTGACGTTGTTGGTTTGTGCGCCGGTCAGCGAGCCGGCGGTGGCGACAACCCGGCCAGCGGAACTGAGCAGGGCGATGCCGTTGATGTCGCCAAACTTCAGCAGGTCAGCGAGAGCCGACTCGACGCGTTCGCGGGAAACAATGCCGCCGAACCGGCGCTGGACGCGCAACACCGTGCCGAGCGTGGTCGAGATGTCGCGCGCGCGGTGTCCCAACGCGGCGCGCGCAGTGCGTCGGACGCGGAGATGCTCGACGGCCTGCCAGCCGATGACCAGCGCCCAGACGGCGAGCAGCAGTCCGTAGATCAACGCGTTGCGTCGGGACATGTCCATGGGCGTCGGGTCACTTCTTGTTGGAGCGCGGCTTCTTGGCGTCCTCGTCGTCCTTCATCGGGATCTGGTCGAGGAACCGGTTCAGTTCGCGTTCGGAGTCGGAATCGGGGATGGTGATCTGTTTGCGTTCCTTCTCGCCGACGGCGGCAAGCTGCGTGGGCGCCTGAATGATGTGCGGCGTCAGGAAGATCAACAGCTCGGTCTTGACGTTGCTCTTGATCTTTCGCTTGAACAGATTCCCGAGCAGCGGAATGTCGCCGAGCAGCGGAATCTTGTTCTCGGTATCGGTCCGGTCGTTGCGCATCAGGCCGCCAATGACGACGGTTTGTCCGTCGGGCGTGATGACCACGGTGTCGGCGTTGCGCTGGTTGATGACGGGCGCGTTGACGCCGGTGGAGATCGGCACGGTCGTCGTCGGGTCAATCGCCGAGGTCTCCGGCGACACGATCATCTGCACGAGACCGTCGCCGGTGATGTACGGGGTGACCTTGAGGATGATGCCGACGTCGGTGTAGGTGACGGAGTTGATGGCGTTGCCGAAGTTGTCGTAGCGGACGCTGGTGATCAACGGCACCGACTGGCCGACGACGATGGACGCGGGCTGGTTGTCGCGCGCGATGACGGACGGGCGCGAGAGCAACTGTGCTTTGCCGGCTTGCGCGATGGCGCGCAGCGTCACTTGGAAATCCTTGCCGAGGACCTGGTAGAGGCCCGCGCCCGGCGGCATCGGCAGGAAACTGCTGACCGGCTGGCCGAACACGTTCATGTTGGTGGTCACGCTGGCGGCGAGACCCGACAAGCCGAACGCGTTGGCGAACGCGCCCGAGCCGGTCGAGCCGACCTTGCCGCCCCAGCCGCCTTCGATGCCGATGTCGGAGTCCTTGGTGTGCTGGACTTCGAGGAACACAACCTTGATGAGCACCTGGGGACGCGGCTTGTCGAGGTTTCTGATGACCTCGGCGATGGTTTTCATCGTCTCGTCGTCGGCGATGACGGTGATATTGCGCGAGTCGGCGTCCACCGAGATGGTGGCGCTGCCGACGCCGCCGTTGGGGTTGTACTGTTGCTGGCTGCTGGAGCCGCCGCGACTAAAACTGCTGCCGCTGCGACCGAACCGGGAACTGCCAAACCCGCCAAAGCCACTGGGTGGCTGTTGCGCGTCCAGCGTCAACGCCACGCAGAGGAAGGCGCTCGCGATGATTCCGAAGATCCAATGTTGTGTTTTCATGTTGTGCCTCTTCATGTTGATTGGTGTTGCATTAGAACGACGAGCCGGATACGCCGCGCCTGTTGCTCAAACCGCCGCTGCTGGAGCGGCTGCTACTCGTGCCGGTGCCGGATTGCGTCTGGTTTTGCTGGATGCGGTTCATCAACGGGCTGTTCTGGGACGAGCTGCGCGAGCCGCGGCTGCTGGTGGTGCTCTGGAACATGTCCTGCAAAACCGGCAACACCTCCCGCGGGTCGGCGTTCTCCAAGCGAAAGACCTGCACCTTGGTTTCCTTCGGCGACTGGAAGTCCAGTTGCTGAACCACCTCGGCGATCTGTTCCATCAAATCCTTCGACGCTGTCACCACCACCGACGAGGTGCGCGCGTCGGGCACGGCCACGACCTGCGCCCGTTTACGGACGCGTTGCTGCTGGCCGCTGGGTCCCGTCCCCGGCGGCGGACCCGGTGGACGACCGCTCATGATTGACGAAATAAACCCCAACGGACCGCCACTCGAACTACCGAACGGGCTTCCGCTCCGGCTGCTGGATCGCATGGGCGCCTGTGCGCTGCTCTGGTCCGGAAACAGGTCGGTCAACAGCGTGGCCATCTCGATCGGGTCGGCGTGCTTCAACGCGAACACGCGCACTTGCGTCTCGTCCTCGGCGCTGGAGTCAATCGCCTTGATGATCTCGACAAGGTGCCGAATGTTCGCCTGCGTGTCGGTAACGGCAATGGAATTGCCGGCTTCGTTGGCCACGATCAACGCCTGCGGCGAGATCATCGGCGCGAGGTCCTTGGCCAGTTGCGCTGCCTCGACGAACCGGATCGGGATGATCTGCGTGACGATCTCATCGTTCCGCGGAATCGCTTCCGGGTCGCCGCCGGTCTTGACGGGGATGTCGCGGCGGACCGCCTCGGTCTTGCTGACGATGGTGAGCTTGCGGCCGTTGCGGATGGCGGCGTATCCGTTTTTGTTGAGCATCGAGTTGAGCAGGTCAATCGCCTCGTCCTTCGTGACGGGCTTCGCGCTGAACACGTCCACCGTCCCGCGCATCGGCGTCTGCAACTCGATAATGAATCCGCACGCCTCGCTGAGATGGCTCAACACGACGTCCAGCGGCGCGTTGCGGAAGTTCAACCGCATCTCATTCTCGCCGAGCACCACCAACGGCGGTTCCGGCGGAGGCAATGGTGTTGCGGGCGCGACCACGGGCGCGTTGGTCGCCGGCGCGGTCTCCGTCGCGGCGGGCGGATTGGTCGCCGCCATCATGATCATCTCCGGCGGCGGATTCGTGGTGATCAACATCACCGGCGGCGGCTCGATGCGCGGCGGCGGCAACTGTTGGGCGACAGCCGTCCACAACAACCCGGCCAGGCCGGCTACTGACAATGTGCGAATGATTAGTGTTTTCATTTCATCTCCTGCTCTCGTTTCTGCATGAGTTTCTTGAGGATATCGCTCGGATCTGCTGCCGGCCCCGACGGCGCCGCCGGGGCGGCGGAGGCAGTGGGAGCGGCAGGTGCGTCCGTGGCGACGGGCGCGCTGACATTGTATTCGATGTTGGTTGAAGGCGGCGCGACACCGCCGGTGGCACGCGGCAAACGGGCGCCGACATACAGCTCCACAGGTTGACCGTTGGCTTCGAGGCGGACGCGGTTGAACGAAATGGATACGAGTTTGTAACCGGCAATCGTGTCGTCGAGCCTCAGCGCCTTGCGGCAGTCGGGACTTGTGCCGTCGAAGAAGGCAAGCTGGTTGGTCTCATACGCCATCGTGCCCACCAGCGTAAGCGATTCGCCGCCGGTGGTGGGCCGGTAGGTCGGACGAGCGTAGGTGGTCTTCAGTTGAGGCGTGCGATTGAGGTTGAAGATGTTTCGCTGGCCGATGATGCGGAACGAGTCGAGGTTCTGCGCGCTCGCCGCGCCGGCGAGCAGCGAGGTCAACAGGATCAGCGCTGTAGCCGCGAACCCTGTTCGCGGCCTCCTTCCCGCCGCGAGCAGGCTCGCGGCTACAGAGCAACGGCTATGAGTTTGCTGGTTCACATTCATTGTTTCGTCGGGGTGAGCACGAGGCCGCTGACTTGCAGGCCGAGTGTCATCTGCTGGCCGTTGTCGTCGTGCGAGGTGAGTTCCGCCATCTCCAGCTTCAACGCCATCGGGTCCCGCTCAACGCTGTACAGGAACCGGCACAACGTATCGAGACTGCCATTGGCGTCCACGCGGCATTCGAGGGTCGAGTAGTCGTCGTCGCGTTTCCATTGCGGCGTGATGAGCGTGATGTTGGCGCGGCTGTCGCGCGCCCAAGCGTCGAACGCCTTCAACAACTGCTGCTCGGCGAGCGACGAATTGGTCGGCAGCGTGTTGCGACGCATCTGGTCCCAGCGCCGGCGGATGGATTGCTCGCGCTGGATGAGGCTTTCGCCCTGCGCGATCTGTTTGCGCAGTTCAGCGACTTTGGCGGAGCGCGTCTTCCACAGGCTCATCAACGGCGTCAACACAGCGCGATCAGCCACCAGCAGGACGATGCCCGCCACCGCGATCACCACGAGCCATTGTTTGCGATTCTGGATTTTCATTCCTTGCCTCCCTCCCGCCAGTGAAAATCGAAGACGAACTGCATCGCCTTCTTGCCGCGGATTTGTGACACCTTCAGGTCGCTGACGGCGTTGCCGCTTCGCAACTGCCCGAGCATCCGCAACAACGCGGCGTTGTCGCGCGCCACGCCCGAACACGTCACGGTCCGCGAGTCGCGAATCTCAATGCCCTTGGCCGTGACCGAGCCGTCTTCGGGGAACGACAGGCTAAGTTGGCGCAGAATGCCGAGCGACCGGAAACTGTCGTCAAACCAGGGCCGATACTGGCGGATTTGTTGCTGGATGTTTTCGAGCTGGCCGACTTTCGCCGACATCCCGTCCCAGCGCGATTTCAGCGTCATCAGTTGGATTTGCTGGACGAGGAACGGTCCGCCGACCAACACGACCAACGCCGCCGCTGTCGCGCCGATCACCCGCCAGCGGCCGGACGAATAGCGCGTCGCCAATTGCTGCCACACGGTCACTTGCGGGGGCAGAAACTCAAACGCAGTCGTATCACGCATGAGTTGCCGGGCCGCGAGACGGAACGCGGGCGAAGCTGAAGCGTCCATCGGAACCTGCTCGACGGCGAGGCCGAGCGGCGCCAGCCGTTGTGTCAACGCATCGGTCATGTTCCGGAAATGTTCCGGAGCGCCGAAAATGCGGACACGTCGCACGGCGGCGCGCACGTCCGCCGGGAGTTGGCCGAGCGTGATCCGGAGTTCGCGCGCGACAAGATCGGCATCGTCGAGCGCGCCCTCCAGCGTCCGCAACGCCACCACGCCGCCGCCAGCTGTGATCTGGAGATCGAGATGCGCCTGGCCGATGGCCAGCGCGAGGACGCCGTCGGAGGCGTCGGGTGGCTGCAACGCGGAAATGCCGAGCGAGAAGCTGACCGGTTTCAGTTTGGCGTGACGCAGAATATTTTCGAGCGTGTCAAGCTGGTTCGCGGGCAAGCCGATCTGCGCGGCACGCTTGGCGGAGCGCGACGTGGCGAGCCGCAGCGTCGTGACATCGCACGGGAACCCGCGCTCGGCCTCGATGGCGAGGAAACTGGCGACGTCGGCCTCTGGCAGGTCGGGCATCTCGCTGTGGACGGTGAGCGCCCATTTCAGAGGGACGCAGACCGCGCAATGATGTTCCTTGATGCCGGCGGCGTCGAGGTGGTTTCGGATTTCCTGCGCCACGAGTTCGGGGTCGGCCGTCAACGGGTCGAGCGACAGCGTGACGGAGAACGACTTCAGGAGTTGCACGGAGCCGTTGGTGCGGCGCAACAACGCGCCGTCGAGCCGGCTGCCGTCGAGCGCGAGGCCGAGCAACGCGGACAAGCGCCGGCGTTTTGTCGGATAGAATTTTTCGAGATCAATCATAGTGTGTTCTTCGCCACCCATTCTTGACGGACTTTTTCGCCCAACGCCCAACCGAGCCGGGTAAGGTCCTGACGATAGAGGATTTTGGGCGCGCCCTCGGTGATGTCGAAAACGAATTTGGCGCGCCGGTAGCCGCGGCCATGCGGGCCGAGCGCGGCGATGTCGGCGGTGAACTGGTAACTCTGCGTCGTGATGTAATCGCCGGCGGCGAGTTGCGCGAGCGCGGTGTTGTTGTTGCCGAGCGCCTCGACGATCCATGCGATGGAAGTGAGGTTCGCGGCGGTCTGGCGATACGCGACGATCTGTTGCGCCGTGCTGTCGTCGAGGCCGGGCAGGCAGGCGAGCACGGCGGCGGGCGCGGTGTTGATGTTGACCCGGCCGCGTTTGTAGCGGGAATTGCTGACCGTGATGTCGCCGTAAATCAATGCGAACTCGTCGAGCGTCATCCCGCTGTGCAGGTAGAACGCGAGCAAGCTGGGCGACGGCAGGGGGCCGAGCCGGGTGCGAATCTGGCTCGCGCGCGCCGAGCCGAGCCGTTCCTGCAACAGCGGCATCAGTTGCATGATGTTGTTGACATTGGTCTTCATCGTGCCGTCGCTGTGGAAGTTCGGCTCGCGGCTATAGACGGTCACGTATTCGAACAGGCCGGGATCGCACTGGCTGTTGCCGGCAAGGTCTTTCTCGTGCGTGTCGAGGATGCCGTTGCGGTTGACATCGTCGCCGGCGAGGATGTCCATCGCGGTGCCATAAACGAGCCGCAACTCGTCCACCGTCTCGAACGGCGCGCCCTTGCAGGTGTAGGGCGACGACGCCATCGCGTAATACATCTGCGAACCGCCGCTGGCGTTGGGGTTGCGCCAGTCGAGGATCGCAGCAAGCAGGTCTTCATTCATGCCGGGCAAATACTGGAGTTGATTCGTCGAGGCGGAGTTCAGGTTCAGCTTCGACGCTTCGTCCACCAAACCGAAATAGACGCGGTCCGGATACGTCGGCGGCGATGCGGGATCGCGACCGATGATCCAGAAACGCGCGTCGCCAATCGGCACCGCTTCCGCCGCGTATTGCGTGAGGTCGGGCATCACGCCGTTGGTGGCGTAGGCGGACAACACCGCGCTGATGTAACGGGTCGCGCCCTCGATGGCTTGGTCGGCGGCGAGCGCGGCGGCGCGGTTGTCGGCGGCGCGCAGTTCCATGCTCATCGTGTTGGCGAGATAGAGCGCGATGCTCACCAACCCAAACGAAATCCAAAGCACAATGATCAACACCGAACCGCATTGGTTTTGTCGGGAGCGGTTCATGGCGACTCACCCGTTTCGGTCTGGTTGCTGGTGACCTGCGTGCTGAGCGGCACGAGCAACTCGATTGGCTGCGAATTCGCCGGCGGTTCCGCCGGCAGCAGTCTCATGCGGACGGCGACGGGCAGATTCGTGTCCGTTTGCGTCGTGTCCCACGTGTTGCGCCACTGCATCCCGTCGTAACATTCGATTTCGAGAGTGTTGATGTTGGGTAGCAACACCTGCTCGTCCGGCGTCGGCGTGATTGTCGCGAGCAGATTGCGCGTGACGCTGCGAACCAGTTCCTTGCCTTTGCCGGCGCGGTCGGCGGACTCGCGGAGCCGGTAGGTGACCCGTTGCACCTCGGCCCACGGTTCCATTTCGCGAAGCGTGCCCGTCGTGGTGTAAAGCTCGATGTTGACGGTCTGGTGGAGGCCGTAGCTGCTCACGTCGCCGACGCGGAAATCGCCGGCCATGACCTTGTTGGTGGACGGCGAGAGCATCACGCCCTGCAAATCGCGACGCACCACCGTCAACGCCTGTTCCCGCGGCAGCCCGCTGTCCACTGCGTCCTGTGCGGTCGCCTGTAGCCGCACCGCGCTGAAGAACAGCGCGTTGACCGCCGACAACACCACCGCGCTCACCGCCATCGCCAGCAGCAACTCCATCAACGTGAACCCCGTATGTCGCACTGTCCTCATTGCGAATCCACCAGCGTGCTGAGCTTCACCGATTGTTCCTTGTCCTGCGCGTTGAAACGGACTTCCGTCGTCAACAACTGCATCTCGTCCTGCGGCCAGCGGTCGCTGCGCAATGTCCAGCGGTACTCGACGCCATCTTCCTTCACCGTGCCGCTTTGCTGCGACTGGTTCCAATTTCCCGTGACGAGGCTCTCGTTCAACGCTCGTTCCGCCACGCGCGCCGCGACGCTCTTGCGCGCCGCCACTTCACCGGCCAGCCCGGCGATGCGCAACGCCTCCACGGCCACCGGCACAACGATCGCCATGAACATCAGCGCCGCCAGCAACTCGGCGAGCGTGAAGCCGCCACAACCACTGTAGCCACGCCGCTCCGCCGGCGTGCCGGACAGGCGCGGCGACTGAGCGCCGCGGCTACAAGGTTTATTGATGGTTGTTGCGAATTTCATAATTCACACGGTTTGTGGTCTGCACCAGCGACAGCGTGAACCCGTCAATCGAGGTCAGGCGCAACACCGGCGGACTGGTTTCATCCACCACGCCCTCTGGCAAAAACCGGATTGCCGTCAACGACTTGCCGCGTACCGATACCGGCGCTGTCTTCGTCGCTTCCAATATCAAGCTGTCGTCCAACGCAAACTCCAGCGCCCGCGGATCGCCATCGCGCGGCGGCATCTCCTGCTCCAAGCCGTAGGTGTGCTGGTTGGGATCCACCCACAACAACATTGGCAGCCCTTCCGACACCGCGCGGACCTGCGCCGCGCGCGTCAACGCCAACAACCGTCGTGCTTCGGAGTCCAGCGTCCGCCCCCGGAAAAAGTCCGAGAGCATCGGTGCCGCCACCGAGATCATCGCCACCAGCAACGCCATCACGAGGATCAACTCGATCATCGTGAACGCCTGCCGGCCGGTTGTGGGTTTGACTCGCATTATCTCCTATTGGTCCAATTGCAAACATCATCCTCAGTGCCGGGCCGGCCATCCGGGCCGACGGAGTAAAGGTCGTACGACTTTGGGTTGTGACGGCCGGGGCATTCATAAATGTACTCGTTGCCCCACGGATCTCTTGCGATTTCCTTCACGTACGGGCCGTGCCAGTTCGGACAATCGCGCGGCTGCACGACGAGGTCGTTGAGACCACCTCTGCCTTTTGGGTAATAACCGTTGTCCACCTCGAACGCGTCCAGTGCGGTGCCGAACGTCGAGAGATCTGTTTTAGCCGCGGCCTGCTTCGCTTGTTCGGTGCGACCCATAAATTTCGGCACTACCATTGCCGCGAGGATGCCGAGAATAGCGACGACTAGTAACAGTTCGACTAGAGTAAAAGCATGCTGACCGATTTGCCTTGTACGTAATCTGTGGTTCATGATGACTCCTTTGTTGGGGTTACTTGATGTATTCTTGTAGCGTGAAGATCGGCAGCAACATGCCGATGAAGATGATGCCGACGAAGGTGGCGATTGCGAACAGCATCAGCGGCTCCGCAAACGCCACTGCCGTCTTCAACTGCCGGTCGAGATCGCTTTCGGTGACGTTGGCGATGCGGATCAGTTCGCCGTCGAGCCGGCCGCTTTCCTCCGCGACGGAAATCATTTCGAGCACCGAACCGGGAAACAGCGTCCGGCAGTTGGCGAGACTCTGACCGAGCCGCGCACCCTCCTGCACGCCTTCAATCGAGGTCGAGACCGCGTCCACCAGAATCTGATTGCCGATGGATTTGCGGGCGACGTTGAGCGCCTGCACCAGCGGCACGCTCGCGCCGAGCAACGTGCCCAGCATCCGGCAGAACCGGGCCATCGCAAACTGTGCCACCAACGGCCCGACCATCGGTGCGCGCAAAATCAATCCCTCCCACACCCGTCGTCCCTTCTCCGACGCGAACCAACTCCGCACCAACATTCCGGCGACAAACAGCCCCACCAGCACGAACAACCCATACGACCGCAACACGTGACTGGTGCCGATGATGAGTTGCGTAATCACCGGCAGCGAGCCTCCGAAACCGGAAAACACTTTCTGGAAACGCGGAATAAAAAACACCAGCAGGAACACGAGCACCGCCAGCGCCAGCACCAACAGGATGCACGGATAAAGCAGTGCCGTCAGCACCTTCGAGCGCAGTTCCTTTTCGCGCGACTGGAAATCAGCGATCTGCGCCAGCACCACGTCGAGGAACCCACCGGTCTCACCCGCCTGCACCATCGCCGTGTACACCCGCGGAAACGTCTCCGGCGATTTCGCCATCGCATCGGCCAGCGACATCCCATCCACGACCAATCCGTGAATCTCTTTCCACTTCGCGCCTGCGACCGGCGTGGCCGCTTCGCGGAACAGAATCACCAACGCCCGGCTCAACGGCACGCCCGCCGCCAGCAAGCTCGACAGCAACCGCGTGAAATTCTCCAGCGCCTTCGCCGTAATCTTGTGCGACTGCAACTTGAAGGAAAACGCCGACGGCGCATTCGCGGCTGCGGTGGCTACCTTCTCCGCCAGGCTGACCGGCCGCAGCCCGCGCGTTTCCATCTGCCGAAACGCTTCCGGTCGGCTCCCAGCGTCAATCTGGCCTTCCGCCACCGCGCCGTCCGCACCGATTGCTTTGTAGGTGAAGGTAGGCATCGTCAGGAAAATCTGAATGACCCCCAAAAGCATGTCACCCTGAGCGAAGCGAAGGGCCTCACAATCGCACTCCCCTCGTGTTCGATGCAGAGATTCTTCACTTCGCTCAGAATGACAGCGGTGGTTTGGAACATTTGGAGGGCCACGCTCCGTCGTGGCCGCGTTTCGCGAACGGACGCGACGAAGCGCGTCCCTCCACACGAAACATTGGGACACGACGTGACTGGGTCACAACTTGACAACCGCTGTGCCGGGAAGTTACTTTCCTGCGTCATGAGCGCACTGCTGTCTCGCATCACGATTGATTCGGCGATTTGCCACGGGAAACCGGCCATTCGCCACTTGCGGTATCCCGTCGAGACCATTCTCGAATACCTCGCGGCGGGCGACAGCTTTGAGGATTTGTTGCGCGAGTTTCCAGACTTGGAACGCGATGATCTCCGGGCTTGTCTGGAATTTGCCGCGCAATCGCTCAAGCAGAAAAGCCTGCACTTGGCGCTTTCATGAAATTCCTTGTCGATGCGCACCTGCCGCCGGGGTTGTGCGCCGCGCTCCAAGCTGCCGGGCACGAGGCCGTTCACACGCGACAGTTGCCAGCCCAAAATCTGACGACTGACGACGCGATCAACGCGCTGTCCGTTGCCGAGCAACGCGTGGTGATCACCAAGGATGCTGACTTCTTCTACTCCCATCTCCAGCGTGGCGAGCCGTGGAAATTGTTGCTGATTCGTACCGGCAACATCCGCACCCGCGACCTGACCGCGCTGGTCGAACGGCACCTGCCGGCCATTATGGCTGCCTTGCAACAGAATTCGCTCGTCGAACTCGACCGGCAATCGGTGCAGGTCGTTGTCTAACGCCGCCACCGCGCCGTCCGCTCCGTTTGCCTTGTAGGTGAATGTAGGCATGGTCAGGAAAATCCGAAATCCGAATCTCGAAATCCGAAACAATGCGGAAAGCTCGAAATCCGAATTACCGCTTTGGTCATTCGTGCTTGTTTCGGATTTCGGATTTATCTTCATGCTCCCTTCGCCTCCGGCTTCGTACTGCGTTCGATTTCTTTCGCGGTGGTGACGCTCAGCACTTCTTCAACCGTCGTAATTCCCATTCGCACCAATCGCCAGCCGTCTTCGGCCAGCGTCATCATGCCGCCGCGACGGGCGGCATCGCGGAGTTGGTCGGTCGAGGCGTTTTGCAGGACCAGTTTGCGAATCTCGGTGTCGGTGTCTATCCACTCGAAGATGGCGTGCCGGCCAAAGAAACCAGTGTTGCGACACTCGCGGCAGCCGACGGATTTGTAAATCGTCACGTCAGCCGGGATGCCGACCTTCGCTTTGAACGCTTGCGCCGCCGGTGAAGTGTCGGGTTGCTTGCATTGCTCGCAGAGGACGCGGACGAGCCGTTGGGCGAGTACGGCTTCGACCGAGGAGGCGACGAGGTACGGTTCAACGCCCATGTCCACCAAACGGGTGAACGCAGTCGGGGCGTCGTTGGTGTGGAGCGTCGAAAAAACGAGGTGGCCGGTCAGCGAGGCTTGGACGGCGATCTGCGCGGTTTCCTGGTCGCGGATTTCGCCGATGAGCACGACATCGGGGTCGTGACGCAGAATCGAACGCAGGCCGCGCGCAAACGTGAGGCCGGCTTTCTCAGAGACTTGGATTTGATTGACGCCTTTGAGCCGGTACTCGACCGGGTCTTCGACGGTGATGATCTTGCGGATGGTGTCGTTGATCTCGCCGAGCGCGGTGTAGAGCGTCGAGGTCTTGCCGCTGCCGGTCGGGCCGGTGACGAGGATGATGCCGTGCGGCAGGTGAAGAACGCGCTGGAAACATTGGTATTCGCGTGGCGCCATGTCGAGTTGGATCATGCCGCGCAACGTCACGTTCTGCCGCAGCAAACGCATGACGACCGCTTCGCCGTGAATCATCGGGATGATGGAAACGCGGATGTCCACCTCGGCGTCGCCGACGAGGATTTTGATGGCGCCGTCCTGCGGCAGGCGTTTCTCGGCGATGTTGAGGTGGCTGAGGATTTTGATGCGCGAGACAATGGCCGGCTGGAATTGTTTGAGTTGGGCCGGCACGGGGATGTCTTGCAGGTCGCCGTCAATGCGGTAGCGGATGCGGAACTCGTCCTCGAACGGTTCGAGATGAATGTCGGAAGCGCGCAGATCAATGGCGTCTTTCAACACTTGGTTGACGAAGCGGATGATGGACGCTTCGTCTTCGGCGCCGGTGTCGAGGTCGGTTTGCTCCTCGCCTTCGTCAACGACTTGGAAGGCTTTCTCCTCGTCGAGCGTGCCGATGGTGTCGGCGCCGACGCCGAGCCGGCGTTTGATTTCGCGCTGGAGGACTTCGGTGGTGGCGAGCACCGGCTGGAGCTGGAGGCCCGTGAGGGTTTTCAGCGCATCGAGTCCCTGCGTGGCGAACAGCCGGCTGGTGGCGATCTCGACGGTGCCGTTGACGCGTCGCAGCGGCAACAGTTCTTCCTTCAGCAGAATGCGGGCGGGGAACAGCGAGAGAAGCTCGCGGTCCGGTTCGAGGTCATCGAGTGAGGTGAAGGCGAGTCCGTATTCCTTTGCGAGCCAGCGGAGCACGTCCTCCTCGCTGGCGACAGGCTGTCGGGAGCGCTGCAACATCTCGGCGTCGGGCGCGGACAGTTGCTTGGCCTCCACCATCCGGCTAAGGAGTTGGTCAAGGGACAATTCCTGTGTGAGTGCGTCACTCATAAACCTGTCGCCAGTCTGTTGGGGGCGTTGCCGGTTACGGCAGCAATCCCATCAACGTTGCTTGCGCTTCCTGGCGCGCCGTGAAAACCTTGCGGAGGTCTTCCTGCGCGGCGGCGAGTTGTGCTTCCTTGTCTTTCTTCGTGGCGCGGAACTTTTCGAGCGCGGCTTTCACCTGCGCGGCGGGCGCGTTGTCGTCAATCGCTTTCTGCAACGCCTCGGCCTCGGGGCTGGGCGTGAACCACGGACTGCGACTGCCCTCTGAGCTGCTACGGGAGGATGATTTGCCATCGCTGCCGGAACGACTGCTGAAACGGAATCCGCTAAAACCGCTGGCCAACGTTTCCCGGCGCAGATCAAAAACTTTCTGCACCAACGGTTGCACCGCGGTCCACTCGGCTTCGTCCTTGAATCCGAGGCGCTCCTTGACGCCTTCCATGATGCGTTTCTGGATTTCGGCCGGGTCGAAGTTACCACGTTTGCCGCGGTCGCCACCTTTATCACCACCGCGGTCACCGCCGGGGGGGCGCGGAGGCGGTGGGTTGTCTTTGTCTTGCGCCTTGAGAGTGCTGCTGCCCAGTGCCAAGGCCGCAGCGATGCCGCAAAGTACGACTAGGTTGTTGAACTTCATTGTGTCAGCTCCTTATATATAGGTTGGTTGTCGTCCGTGGCCGGACGGCATGGTTCTTCTGCAGGGAACGTGCCAGTCACGAAATGCACGCGTTCACGAGGCAATCCGCCATCGCGCTGCGCAACCTCTGCGCAATTCATTTGTCTCCGCGCAATTCTTGCGCGGCCGCACCGGCATCAATGCAACTTCACGGCGAAGGTGGCGACATTCGGTTCGGCCAAACGCGCGTAATCGGCGTAGCTCATACGGATGGCGTCGGTGTGGGTGCCGGCTTCGAAGACGATGTACTCATCCTGCGCGAGGTTGGTATCCACCCAAGTGGGAATGCCGTAGAGTTTGCCGAACGGCGGCATCGTGCCGATGGCGCAGTCGGGAAACGTTGCCTTGAAGTCGGCTTCGCTGGCCAACGTCGGACGTTTGCCGATGAGCCGGTCGAACTGTTCGAGTTCGACGCGGTGGTCGGCGGGCAGGACCGTCATGATGATCTGGTTGTCAGCTTTGACCATGACGACCTTGGCGTGGTAGCGGCCTTTGACGCCCTCGATGGCGGCCAATTCCTGCGCCGTGAACGCCTCGGGATGATGCAGGACAGTGTAACGAACTTTGTTTTGGTTGAGGAACTCGACGAGTGTGGTGGGTATGGCCATGGCTTCACCTCCGCGTGCACTATAACCCGTCGTGTCCGACAAAGCAAAAGAACCGTCGTCCGCAATCTTGCCACATCAGTGTTATAGCTATTACACTGATGTGGCAAGGCGCGGGGAGGTAAAACAGGGGGCGGATTCAGGAACCGGCGTTACCAGAACTTCCAGTCGCCACGCGCCAAGACCCAGGCAGCGAGGGCGGCGTTGCTGGTGGCGTGAGCGACGACGCAGGCGAAGACACTTTTGCGGCGGTAATACAGCCAGTTGTAGAGCGCGCCGCAGACCAAGCCGGCCAGCCATTCGCGGTGTTCGATGCCGAACAGCGCCGTGGTAATCGCAAACGACGGCACCGTAAACACGCCGATCGGCACCTTCTTGAAATCCTCGTCCAACAACCAGCGGATCAGAAACCCGCGCCAGAACAATTCCTCCATCAACGGTACCACCAGCGTCGCGCCCGTGACGCGAAACGCGATGAACACCCAGTGGCCGGCGGCGTTGAAGATGTCGCCTTTGGCGCCCATCTTCGGATAGTACGGGTCGAGCAGGATCCAGAACGAGATGGCGACGAGGCCGACGGCGATGTCGAGCAGCGAGAAGCTCGGTTTCAGTTCCTCGTAGCGATTGTGGAACACCCAGAGCAACCCGGCCACGATGATCGTCTTCAACGGATAGACAACGAGCATGTTGTCCTTGGTCTGCAACAGCATGATGACCATGTACGCCACCATCGGCGCGACGTACGGGAGCCAGGGACGCTTCGCGGCGGCGTCCGTCATTTCTTGGAGGTTCCGGTTTTGTTCCGGTTGTTGGACGGAACAATTTTCAGGCGCAAAAATTTGTTCCGGGCTTCCTGCTGGTGAAACTCGGCAGCGTCGCTCTCGCCGAGGGCGGCGCAACATTTGGCGAGCAGGTCGTGGCAGGCGACGATGCCGGCCGGGTCCAAGGCGGCGCGGAACCCTTCCAATGCTTGCGTGAGACGCGGCTTGGCGTCGGCCGGTTTTCCGGCGACGAAGGAGAGGCGGCCGAGGTTGAGTTGCGTGACGGCGAGCTTCGGGTCGGAGGTGTCGAGGAGTTTGGCGGCGCGGTCGAGGTCGCCGGGGGCATTGCGTTGGATGAGGTAGGAGGCGAGGTCGTTCTGGACGATGAGCTTGGAGGCGCCGGCGTTGGGCAACGCTTGTTCGGCGGCGGTGATGGCTTCGCCGGGTTTGTTCTGGGCGGCATAACATTGGGCGAGGCCGGTGAGGTTCATCGCTTCCTCGGCCGGGCGTTTGAGCCGGCGGTTGATGGTGAGGGCGCGCTGGTAAGCCGCGACGGCGGGGTCGAGTTGGCCGGCATGTTGGAGGGCGCGGGCTTGGTTGTGGCGGGCGGCGGCTTCGCCGGGGTAATCGTCCACCGCGTTGAGGATGTCGGCAGTGTTTTGGAAGTTGCGGGCGGCGGCTTTCCAGTCGCGGTCTTCGTAGGCGAGGAAGGCGTTTTCCTGGGCGAGTTGTTTTTGGCGGAGCAATTCGTTGACGCGCGGGGCCGGTGTTTTGTCAATGCAGCCAGCGAGGACTGCGATGGCGGCGAGGGCGAAGAGGAAACGCGTGGTCATGGCCGGGGTCCTCCGACGTTTGGTTCGAGGAGCAAGGGCGGCGCTTCGAGCTTGGGCGTGGGGAACGCGCTCTTCAGCAACCAGTGGCGTTTGAGGCCGCGGATCAGGTCCTTAGTCTCGATGAGCAGGTCCTTGGTTTCGAAGACCGTGTCGTTGACGTTGCCGATGAGGCTGTCGTTGGACTCGAGTTGGTAGTTGAGGTTGGAGGTGATCAGGGAAACGTCGAACAGGATCTTGTTAAGGTTGGCGGTGATCTCGGGAATCTTGGTGTTGGCGATGGCGGTGACGGAGTCGAGGGTGTTGGTGACGGAGTCGAGCGTGGCGGCGAGCCGGAGGTTGAGGTTGGTGGGGATCAAGAGGTCGCCGAGGTAACCGTTTCTGTTGGTGAGGTTGGCGGTGATGACATGGACGTTGGCAAGGATGGGTTTGGCGTCGAGAATGGTGCTGTTCACGTTGCTGGTGATCTGGACAACGTTGTCGAGGGTGGCGTTGACCTTGTTGGTCATGGCGACGATGCCGGGGATGGCTTCACGCACGTCGGCAATGACTTTCTGGGCCTTGTCGAGGATGGCTTCCTCTTCGTCGGCGACAATGTAAAGGCCCTTGAGCCTCTCATCGACCGGCACGTCCGTGATGAGCACGTAGTCGCCTTTGACGAGGACTTTGTGGGGCCGTCCGTCGTGTTCCTTGACGGTCGCCATGCCATTGGTTCCGGGCATGAGTTCGAGTTTGCGTCCGCCGAGGAGGTTGGACTTGATGTGGAGTTTGGAGTCGGTCCAGATGTAGCCGTAGTAGGGTTTACGCACATCGAAGCTAATGAAAATCTTCTTGGGCGCTTCCGGCGGCATGGTTTCGATCTTGACGATTTCACCAACGTTGAATCCCATGAGGACGATCGAATCGCCGGCCTTCAGTCCCTCGGCGGTCATCAGCATGGTGAAGTAGCGGCATTTGGGGATGAACCAGCCTTTACGCTTGCCGGTATCGTGCAGATAGTAACCGAAGCCGGCCAGCAACAGCAACGCCGCCAGCACGACGAAGAGCGTGACGATCTTCTCGACGCGCCGCAGGCGTGTCCGCAATTGGGGAGTGAGGTCTTGAAGTGCCATGTTAGTCCACCATGATGTACTCGCGCCAGTCGGCCTCGGTGCCGGCCCGCACCTGTTCGGGGCCGCCGAGGACGATGAACCGCCCGTCCTGCACTAGCGCGAATTGTTTTGCCGATTCCAACCACAACGCGAAATCGTTGCTGCCGACGATCAATGTCATGCCGTCGGCGGCCAGCGCGCTCAACTGTTTGCGCCACCACGTCGCGTCACGCGTGCGCCCCGTCGGCGGATTGTCCACGAAAAGAATGTCCTTGGGCGTCATCAACGCCCGCGCGAGGCCGACGCGTTGTTGCCAGAGTTGATTCAAGCGCGCCGGCGAGGTGTTCGCGTGCGTGGTCAAGCCCACCCGTTCGAGCCATTCACTGACTTTCGCCACGATCTCCTCGTCCGTCATCGTCGTGTGATATTGCAGCGACAACGCCATGTTCTGCGCCACGGTCAATTGCCCGAACAACCGGCCGCCCTGCTCGAACACAAACCCGATCCGTTGTCGCCATTGGATTTGCTCGGCCTCCGAGGCCTCCGCCAACGCGTGACCAAACACCCGCACGATCCCAGCACCGGGACGGTTCAAGCCGGCGGCGGTCGCCAGCAGTGAGGACTTGCCCGCGCCGGGCGGGCCGCCGACGACCCAGAAATCGCCGCGGGCAATCCGCCACTGGATCCCGTGGGCCAGCGTCATTTCACCCGCCTCCGGGTGCGTCACGTCCACCTCTTCCAATTCGATGATCCACTCGCTTTCCATGTCACACGAAAAGATACGCCACGATGAATATGGCATCCAACAACACGCAGCCGACCACCGCCTCCACCACCGCGCGCGTCGTCACGCCCGACACGTCCTCCACCTTCAACGGCCGGGCCAGCCCGTGATAACAACTCACCACTGCGATGATGCCGCCGAACAGTCCCGTCTTCAACGCGAACAGCAGGAAATCCTGCCATCGCATCGCCTTGCCGAGCTGGCCGAAGTATTCCGCAAACGTCATCGGCACGTCCTGCACAAACGCAAACAACCAGCCGCAGCCGAACGTGATCATCATCAGATACGTCGCCAGACAAAACACCGACACCGACAACCCGATCACGCGCGGCATCACCAGATAATGTAGCGAGTCAATCCCCAGCGACTCCAACGCCTCCACGTCGCCCATCGCGCGCGCCGTGCCGAGTTCCACCACATTCGCCGTGCCAGCCCGCGCCAGCACCAGCAGCGCCGTCAACAACGGTCCCAACTCACGCATCACCACTGTCACCATCACCGTGCCGATGTATTCCTGCGCCCCGACGCGCGTCAACAGCGACACCGTTTGCCCCACGATCACCAGCCCCAGCGCCGCCGCGATGAACGCCACCATCGCAAAGAGCCGCACCCCTGCGCGCCAGATCTGCTCGTAGATCAACGGATGTACCACGCGCGGCGCCACGTTGAACTTGGTGACGGTCACGCCGGTGGTGATGATGGCGAATGCCCCGACCTCGCGCAACAGATCCATCGCGCGGATGATCCAGTTGCCGGTCGTCTCACGGTAAAGCTTCCAAACCGATGTTGTTGCTGTCGCTACCATGCTGGTGTCGCATTCTGCCCTGTGCCCCGGCAGAAAACAAGCCGTTACTCCAACAGCACCCCAAACCGCAACGCCCGCCCGCTCACCGTCAATTCTGCCGCCCCCAGCGTCTCCATCGCAAAGAGGAACACCGCCCCTCCGTGCACGATGATGTCCGCCCGATCCGCCGGCAACCCTGGCACATGCTTGCGTTCCGCCAGCGGCAACGAATTCAGATGCATCACCAACTCCCGCACCGATTCCTGCGACAGCTTCGCCTTGTCCACCGGCACCTGCGCGATCCGCGCCAGCGTCAGAATCGTCCCGCCCGTCCCGATCATCCGCCACGGCCCCGGCATGAATGGCGTCAGCCGTTGACGGAACTCCGCCCGCAAGAAAACCGCCATTGCCCCGAAATCATCGCCGAACCGCTCCAACAACCGCACCGCTCCCACCGGCAGGCTTTGCAATCGCTCCACCACCGGCGATGTTCCGATGATCCATTCGGCGCTTCCGCCACCCACATCCATTACCAACAGCCGATGGCCCGCCAATTTCGGATCACTCGACGCGCCCTTGAAAATCAATTCCGCCTCGCGTTCGCCGCTGATGACCTTCATCGGCAACGGGCATGCGCGCAGAAAATCATCGGCATTCGACGCCGAGCGGCCTGCGCTGGTTGCCAGCCCGACAACGTCCGCCGCGCCGAGCGCCCGCGCCTCCGCTTCATACTGCGCAATCATCTTGACCGTCCGGGCAATGGCAGCCGCCGCGAGGCGTCCGGTCTTCATCAATCCTTCGCCGAGTCGCGTCGTCGCATCCTTCGCCACCACGGGTGTGACGGTACCGCGATCCACATCCGCGATGAGAAGCTTGACCGTGTTGGTCCCGACATCAATGACTGCCCGACGTGTCGTCACAGTAATTCCCAGCCTTTGCGATAAGGTCGGCGGATATGTTGGTCAGCTTCCGGGCAACCCGGCACGCGCAGCCGGCGCGCGTCCCACTCGATCTTCCGGCCGAGCCGCAACGCGACGTTGCCGAGCAACACCGTCTCCGTCAACGGCCCGGCGAAATCAAAGCTCGAACAAGCCGGTCGTCCGCCTCGGCAGGCGATCAGCCAATCCTTGTAATGATCGCTGTCCGGAATGCGCGGCAACGTCGCCGGTGGCGGCGTGAACTCTTTCATTCGCGATTCCGGTAGCAACCGGCCCGCGTAGATTTTCCCTTTGTCGCCGATGTAGAAGGCGCCGTTGTCAGCGAGCGTGCGGTCTTCCATCTCGGCCGGTTTGGGCGGCAACTTACCGCCATCATACCAGAACAATTTCACCGGCGGCAACGCGCCGCGCGCTGGAAAATCCCAGCGGATGATGGACCAGCTCGGGAAACTTTCCTTCTTCGCCTCGGCGGCGTCAACGACATCGGCGCTGAGCGGCGCGCCGAGTTTGAGCGCCCACATCGGCGCGTTGATCGTGTGGCAACCGATGTCACTGAGCGCGCCCGTGCCGAAATCCCACCAGCCGCGCCAGCAGAACGGATGATAAACGTCCCGATTGACGTCTGGATACTTTGCCTTGAACGGACGCACCGGCGCGGGGCCGAGCCACGTGTCCCAGTCAAGGTGCGCCGGCACCGGGTCGCTGCCGGGCGGGCGGTCTTTGCCTTGCGGCCAGATCGGGCGGTTCGTCCAGATGTGAACTTCGCGGACGTTGCCGATGGCACCGGCCTGAATCATCTCGACGAGCCGGCGGATTTCCTCGCCGCTGGTGCCTTGGTTGCCCATTTGCGTGGCGACGCGATGCCGGCGCGCCGCTTCGGTGAGTTGCCGCGCTTCCCAGATGTTGTGCGTGAGCGGTTTTTGGACATAGACGTGCAGGCCGCGCGTGATGGCGCGCATTGTGGCCGGCGCGTGATGATGGTCGGCGGTGCTGATGGTGACGGCGTCGAGCGTCTTCACTTCATCGAGCATTTTGCGGTAATCGCGGAAAAGTTTTGCGCCGGGATATTTCTTCGCGGCGCGCTTGAGACAATTCTCGTCCACGTCGCAAAGCGCGATGATGTTCTCGCCGGCCACGCCGGCAGCGTCGCTGGAGCCTTTGCCGCCGCAACCGATGACGCCGATGTTGAGTTTGTCATTCGGCGAAACACGGCGCGGCGCCGTGGCACAACCGCCAAGAGCGAGCGCAGTGGAGACCAGGAACTGACGGCGAGTAATGAGCTGTTGCATGTCGTTTCAGACGACGATGTTGCCGGTATCTTCACCGCAAACGGATGAACTGCGCGTCCAGCGGCGACAGTTCCACCATCCGCTTTCCGATGTGAATGCGAGCCGATTGTTTATCATCGCTGTTGACGCAAAGCAGGAAGATCGCGCCATCCTTGGCAAACAGGCGCCACGCAACTGACGGCGGCGCTTCGACGGTTGGCATCGGCGCGGATTCAACCGACAACAAGACCGGAATCCACCGGCGAATTTCTTCGGCCATCGCGGTGACATCTTTCCAGCGTTGCTCGAACGGTGTGGTCTTGTCCATCTTCCAGAGGTCGAACCACGAGTAGAAAATCAGGCCATTGGCGCCGGCGGCGATGCATGACCACGCCATGCAACGCATCTCGGCCAGCGTCGGCGGGCGACCGTTGGGTTTCTTGTAGGAAGTCCAGTCGAAAATCTGCGGCACCATCCACACACAGCGCGCGCTGAAGGTCTGTTCGACGGTCGTGCGCGTCCAGTGGAGCGCTTTTGCTGGCGAGTCTTTCGGAATCGGGTATGGATCGGTGCCGATGATGTCGAACGTCGGCAGGTAATCGCGGACTTGATCGTATTGGTAGAGCACGACCCACGTCGGACGGCTGGGGTCGAGCTCTTCGAGCCATCGCCGGTGCGCGGTGAGTTCGTCGCGCATCGTCAACGGCAACTCGTCGTTGATGTACCACGCAATGATCGCGGGATGATCCTTTAGCGTGTTTACGGTCTGCGTGATTCTCTGGCGAGCTTCGGTCTCGGTCTTGATGCCGCGGTGGCCAACGTAGAGGTCTTTGACACTGTAGATGACGCGGACACCGTTGGCGTAGGCGAGATCAAGCCCGGCCCGGCCAACGTCGGCGTATGGCATGATGCAGTTGAACGGTGACTTGCCGTAGATCGCCATCTCGTTCGTCTTGATCCCGCTCCAGTACGTGCCAAGCGGGAAAAACGGTTCGCCGTCCACGATCAACCGGCGATGCCGGTCAATGTAGGCTTTGCGCGCCGGGAACTTGCTGACGCGCGTCAACATCAGCGAACGCCAGCCGAGTTCGCGGCCCGCGGCGTTGCGCGCCACGGCGGTGATTTCATATTGGCCCGGTTTCCAGGGCGTCGTGTCAAAGCGAAGGCCCGTGTCAATCAGCTGTCCTTGCAGGTCACGAACCTTGACTTCGAGTTTGGTCTGCGGGTCGCTCAATCCGACGTGGACGTTGACGATCCCGCCGTCAGTTTGGTCCCGGTAACAATCGGTGATCATCGCCTCGATGGCCGGCGGATGATATTCGCAGACGCTGACGTCATCCCACCATGCGGTGCCGGTCATGCCTTTGCGGACGTAACAACTGATGTGGCAACGGACGGCATTGGTCGGCACAGGGCCGGTGAAGCCGCGGATTTGTTGCCAGTCGCGGTGTGTGCCCTTGAGACCGTTCGGATAGCAGCCGCCGAGGAACTTGTTGTCAGCGTCGTACCATTCGACGCAGATGGTCGCGCCACTGTCGTCGCCCTTGATGTTCTCGGTGCGGACCCACGCGGTAATTGCGTACCGGTGTCCGGGCTTGAGGTCGAGCCTCTGGCCGCACAGCCAGTACCGCGCAGGGTCTGTGTTGACGTACTGAAGACATTGCGCGCCGGTGTGCGGTGCGTTGGTCGTGAGGCTATAGACAGGCGCGCGCAACTGCCACGGGGCATCACCGGCTTCAAAGCCGGGATTCAGGACGAGGTTGGTATCCTCGGCGTTGGCCGTCATCGTGAACAAAGCCAAAACTGCAAGCAATCTCGTCATCGCGCGCCGAGAATGGTGTATTCGTTGAACAGCTTGAGAAAGACGCGATACTCGGCCAGCGAGACGCCGGGCGGCGTCTGGTGATCCACGCTGGGGATAAAGCCGCCGCGTTTCATCAACGGCAGGATGCGCTCGAACTCGGTGCGCATCGTGGCTTCGCCACGGTTCATCGTCATCTTGTCGAAATGACCGACCATGCAGAGGTCGGGATACTGGTTGCGCAGCTTCAGGCCGTCCACGCCGGCTTGGCGTTCGAGCGGCAACACGCCTCGGATGCCGACGTTGCGCAACCACGGCACCATCAACGTCACGTCGCCGTCGGTGTCCACGATGGGGATGATGTCCATTTCCTCAGCCATCGGGATGAGTTGCCGGTAATACGGCGCAAGAAAATCATTGAAGGCCTGCTCGGAGATCATCGGACCGAGGTTGTAGCTCACGTCCTCCGCGAACGTCATGAACGTCGGCACGCAGACCTTCACGATCTGCTCCATCAACCGCCGGTTGAAGTCGCAGAGGTCTTGGTTGATGGCGTGGACGAGTTCAGGCTGGTCGTAGAAGGCGAGGCTGAGTCGCTCGATGTTCATCAGCGTCCGCGGAAACCAGAAAAACCCTTCGAGCGTGATCCAGACCACCGCCTCGCCGCGCCGCTGTCGCTCGGCCCACGCTCGCATCGTCTCGATGGCCGGCGTGTGGTCGGGGAAAATGTGCGGACGGATTCGCCGGTAGTCGTCCATGTTGGCGACAACGCCCTCGACATGATGTTGCGTGGCCTCAATGGTCGCCTCAGTGGTGCTGAACCAGAATTGCTGGTATGGGTCGAGACCGAAATACTCCGCGATGTCGAACACCTGGCTGAACTTCAACTCGCGCGGCAATCCTTCGCCGTGCCAACGCTCGATGGTTTCGTCCCACCACATTGCCCATTCCCAGCGCGGCAGCCGGTCAACCGGCTGGAAGTCCATCACCGCGCGGAAGCGTTCAACGTGATTCATTTCAAAGCCCCGCGCATTGCGCGCAAATGCTCCGGAGTTGTTCCGCAACAGCCGCCGACGACCGCGACGCCGAGCGATTTCATCTTCGCGGCAAACGCTGCGAGCACATCGGGGCCGACGCTGTAGATGGCTTGGCCGTTGACAACTTGTGGCAGACCGGCGTTCGGTTTTGCGAGCAGGCGAGCGGTCGGGCGCGCGGCTTTCATCGCGCGAATCACGGTTTCGAGGCTGTCGGGGCCGACACTGCAATTCGAGCCGACCGCGGCGGCGCCGGCATCGGTGAGTTGGTTCACGGCGTCTTTGGGAGTGACGCCCATCATCGTGCGACCATTGGTTTCGAAGGCCATGCTGGCGAGCACGGGGACACCGGTCTTCTCCTTGGCGGCGCTGACCGCAAGAAGGGCTTCCTGCAAATCGGTGAACGTCTCACACACGAGCGCGTCCACACCGGCTTGCGCGAGCAACGCTGCCTGCTCGGCAAACGACGCGCGCGCCTCGTCGGGGCTGAACTCGCCGTACGGTTCGAGCATCTCGCCCGTCGGGCCAATCGAACCAACAACAAACGCATTCGGACCGGCAGCTTCGCGGGCGAGACGGACGGCAGTGCGGTTGACGGTGTCGAACTTGTCCTCGATGCCGCAACGACGAAGATGGACGCGGCTCGCACCAAAAGTGCAAGTGTAAATAAGGTCGGAGCCGGCGGCGACGTATTGCGCGGCCAGCTTACGGATGGCGTCGGGATTGTCGAGCATCCAGCATTCGGGCGAATCGCCCACGGGCAGCCCAACAGCTTGAAGCATCGTGCCGGTCGCGCCGTCGGCGAGGAGCGGTACAGATTGTGTCAGCGCGTCAAGAAAAGGTCGTTTCATGCCGTAACTCTGCGCTGAGAGGAGGGGCAAGACAAGAAGTTTTTGCTGCGGTTCGCCGGTTCTGCTAGGTTTCGCGCACATGAAAACGTTGCTTGGCGCGGTGATGGTTGTGTGGCTCGCAGTGGGGCCACCACTGTTTGCCGCCACCAAAACGCCGGTACTCGCGCGCGTCGAGTTGAAGGATTCATTGACGAAGTTTCCACTGCCCGTGCGGGCATTGTTGCGCGACGCGACGGGACGGGACTATGCACTGGTCATCGCACAGCCGACGGAACTGAATCGTGCGGGTTGGGCGTATCGCGTGCTCGACGGTAACGCGTCGGTGGAAGCGTACATCATCGCCCGCCCGATGCGCGACGGCGCGCGCGCGGCGATGACAGGGCGTTTTCATGTCGTGGAAGATGACGACGCGCAATGGATCGTGCGGCTGCGCCCCAAACAGGATGCGACGGCGCTCGGCGACGCAGGGTTTGCGATGGCGCGGTTGAGTGCGAAACCGCTGGTCTGGACGCGCGCGGCCCCGCGGCCAATGGCGCGCGCAGCGGCGGCCTTCACGTCAAACGCGTGGGTCGCCGCGATGATGAGCAACACCACTTCGAATTACCTCGTGTCACTCATGAGCCAAGTCACCGGCGAGGAACCGTCGCCGGCAAATGGCGAACTGCGGATGATCTCCACGCGCAACACCGCGGTGGCGGCGGTGGGCAGGGCGACCGGGTTCTGCCGTGAATTTCTGTCGGCGCTGGGGCTGAGCGCGGAGTACCAGGCGTGGAGCGCGAGCGGGTACGTTGGCGTCAACGTCGTGGCGACACAGCCGGGCACGACAACACCGGACGAACAGGTCTTGATCGTGGCACACCTCGACAACATGCCCAGCAGCGGTCGCGCGCCGGGGGCAGACGACAACGCGAGCGGTTCGTGCGCGGTGCTGGCAGCGGCGGCGATGTTGAGCCAGTGCCGGTTCGAGAGGACGATCCGCTACGTGTTATTCACCGGCGAGGAGCAATGGCTGCTCGGCAGCGACGCGTACGCCACCGCGGCGGCCGGCGCGGGCGACAACATCCAGGCCGTGCTCAACCTCGACATGATCGCGTGGGACAGCACCGGTGGGCCATCACTGTTGTTGTACACGCACTCGACCGATCATCCCAACTACGCCAACGACCTCGCCATCGCCACCACGTTCACCAACGTCGTCACCACATACGGTCTGGGCGGCAAACTCGATCCGCTTATCACGCCGGACAGTGGCATGATCTACAGCGACCATTCCTCGTTCTGGAACAATGGCTACCCGGCCATCCTCGCCATCGAGCATTACGGGAGCGATTTCAACACGAACTACCACAAAGTCAACGACTCGCTTGCCAACATTAATATCAACTACTTCACCGCGTTCGCACAGGTCGCCGTCGGCACCATCGCACACTTGGCCGGGCCGGTTGAGCCGCGTCCGTTTGATGTGGTCCGGGTCATCAGCGGCGACTGGTCGGCAACGAACCGAAGCTTCGGTGCGAGCTTGTTCCACGCGGTTCACATCGCCGGCGCTGCGGAAACGAACGACGCATTCGACACAACCTACGCCAGCCTGCCGGCCAACACCAACAACGCCTGGCCCGTCATCGTCACACAGCCCGGCAACGATGACCTCAGCACCGATTGCCGCGACAGCGCCAGCGAGAGCATTTTCCGAGGCGACCTCATCATGTCGTCGCCATACGGAACGCCGGTGTCGTGCACGAACCGTCTGCGGTTCGTGTTCCTGACTCCGCCGGCGACGAATCGCGTTTACACCGTGCGAATCACGGCAGACGGTGGGTTCCTGTGTGTCACCAACGTTCGCAGCCTCGCGGAGGGAGGCGGGTTCATCGAGTTACCGCCGCCGGCCAACGTCACCAACGGCACGGTGTACGGCACCTGCGATCTGGCTGCGCGGTTCCTCGATCGCGACCCCGGCCGCATTGGCTGGCGGATCAGTTCGATCACCGACACGCAGGTGGTGTTGGCGGCAAGAACGCAAATCGGCACGCGAACGTTCAACGAGATCGCGGCCAATACCAACCTCCTCGCCCCCGTCGCGTGGACGTGGTTCGGCGCAATCACCAACGACGTTGCGCCGAGTGCGGCCAACTTCGAGGAAGGCTGGGAGCTGGTGCCGATGCCGGTGAATGTCCCCGCTTATCCGAATCCGTCCGCATTGTTCTTCCGACTGCGCCGCGCGTGGTCGCCTCCGTGAGCCGTGCCGCTCCTGCGCCGAACCACCCTCGCGTTCGGTCGCCGCCCCAACGCTACTGCCTTCGATGGGAGAAGCGTTCGATAGTTTTGAGACGATCGTCTCAAAATTATCGAACGTGTCGCCTTCACCCACAGTCGGGGGAGCAACCGTCGTCAAGCCTGACGAACCTGCTGCCGATGCGGCAAACCAGTCGTCACTGCGCCAACGGTGGCGTCAATTCGTGAGTCACGTGTAGCATAAGTTGACGCCGGTTGCCCGGATCATGGGGCGAGAACAATACTCCAATCAGGCGTAGAATTCTTGGACGCGCATGATAACGTCGAAGCCTTCGAGCTTGAGGCAGTCGGCGAGACATTGCATGGCGGGATGATTGGGAGGGAGAAGTTCGTAGTTGCGTTTGACGGAACCGATGACGTGGTCGAGACCGAGTGGCGTCGCCATCGTCAGGAACGCGCTCTCCAGCGGGCCTTTCGTCGGCGAACCGTCAGCGCGTTTTGGCGGCAACATCACGGTGAAGTTACTCAAACCAACTGACATGTGGACGCCCTTGAACTGCGGGTCGTCGTGAATCATGCGGATGGATTTCATCAGTCGTTGGAATTGTCCTTCGGAATCGGCTCCGATGGGTGAGATGCCGGGATCAATGATGCAATCGGCAACAGTGATGCCGTGTTTGCCGGCTTCGGCGAGCATCTGTTTTGCGGTTGCGAAGGTCTGCTCAGCGTCGTGGTTCGGTTGGCCGACACCGTTCTCGTTTCGCTCGGTGACGAGCAGGATCGGTTTGAATGGCACGATCTTCTTCAACTCGAACATCTGCGTCCGCAACGGCGAGATCGAGTTCAGCACCGGGATCTTCCCGCCGGCGCGTGCGCGGTCGTAGGCTTTGAGTGCGGCCTCGGCCATCGCCGGGTCGGGCGTGTCAATCGAGAGCGGCTTCGCGGTCACGCTCTGGACGTGGCGCACCATTTCCGCGAGGAACTCGGGCGGACGCTTGCCGACATTGACGTCAATGTAGGCCGCGCCGCCTGTATCCTGCGACCGCGCCAGTTCTTTCAAGCCGGCGATGTCGTTGGCTTCATAAAGCTTTTTCGTGGATGGAACCGAGTCGTTGATGGACTCGCCGATGATGGATAAAGTTGGAATTGGCATTTGCGCGGGAGCTTAGCGCGACAAGGTTGTGGCAGTCAACCCCGAGTCGAGGCGAAACCAAGGCGAACGCGTCACTCAAATTCATGTCATTCCGAACGAAGTGAGGAATCTCTGGACCACCGGAAGCAAGTTTGAGATTTCTCGCAAGCTCGGAATGACAGAAATGGATGGGAAGAAGTGATGCGTTCGCCCTGGAGGCGAAACTTCACGTTTCGCTGCCGGAACAAAACCGGAACACAGCGCGGTGTGCTACGGGGCGTTGAAGCGGCGGCACGAGTTGAGAGCGTGTTTGGAAAATGGCCATGTAGCCGCGAGCCTGCTCGCGGCTTGTGTCGAAGTCGCTCATTGGGGTTACTCCTGACTCTGGACAAATCTCCACCGGCTTCATCGGCACCGAGGACCTGATGCTCGCGCTGGCGAAGATCGGTCGCAACGACGACAGCCTTGACGGACTTACAAAGACCAGCCATTGCGATAGTCGCGATGGAGGAGTTTGTTGGCCGCGGCGTCGTTGGTGATCTTCATGTTCGGGCCGTCCCACAACAACTTCTTACCGGCACGCAACGCGACGTTGCCGAGCATAAGAGTCTCCGTGAGAACACCGGCGTGGTTGAAATTGGCACCCGGCTGCGGACCACCACGACAGCCTTCGACAAACTCGTTATAGTGCCCCGGCGAGCGTGGCAACGTCTTTGGCGGTTTGCCGTACGCTTTCATTTTCGATTCGGGGATGATCCGGTGGCCGATAATCTTGCCCTTCTCGCCGACATACATGACGCCGTTGCTCCGACGGTTGGGATGAAGTTCTTCCGGCGACGACGGCGACAAGCCACCGTCGTACCAACTCAGTTTCAACGGCGGATGCTTGCCGCGCGCGGGAAACTCCCAGCGCGCGATCACGCCCAGCGGATAAACCTCCGGGTACATCTTTGTCGAGCTGGCCTCGACGCTGATCGGGTGCCGCAGGTCGAGCGCCTTCCATGCGGTCGAGAGCAGGTGACAACCCATGTCGCCGAGCAGGCCGGTGCCGAACTCCCACCAGTTGCGCCAGACCCACGGGAGATATTCGGGATGATAAGGTCGCACAGGAGCCGGGCCGAGCCAGAGGTTCCAGTCCAACCCTTCCGGCACCGGTGGCGTGTCCGATGGACGATCCTGCAAGTTCGGGTAGTGCCAGAACCTCGCGCCCCATGCGACTTGGATTTCATGCACCGGGCCAATCGCGCCGTCGGCGATCATCTCGCGCACGACAAAAGCTTCCTCGGTGGCTTGGCCTTGATTGCCCAACTGCGTCGCCACGCCGGCGCGTTTCGCTTCCTCCGCGACGGCGCGCGCTTCGGCAACCGACCACGTCAACGGTTTCTCGCAATAAACGTGTTTCTTCTTCTTGAGCGCCGCCATCGTGATGACGGCATGCGAGTGGTCCGGCGTCGCGACCATCACGGCGTCAACGTCTTCCTTGTCGAGCAGTTCGCGGTAGTCGGTATAGACTTTGCAACTGCGGTTCTTGTAGTGCTCGTCCACGGCGCGACGCGCCGGTTCGCGGCCGGCGATCTGGGTCTCTTTGCCCTGTCCCCAGTTCCACGAGATGTAACCGCCACCTTCCTTGTTTACGTCGCAGACGGCAACGACCTGCACTTCCTTGAAGGCAAGGAAGTTCATCAGGTTGATTGTGCCTTGACCGCCGACGCCGATGCAAGCGAGCGTGGTCTTCGAGTTCGGTCCGACTTTGCCGAAACCGCGTGGCAGAATTGAAAAGGCCGTCGCAGCGGCGGTAGTGCTGGCAAGGAACTGACGGCGGGACATGGTTGTCTTCATATTTCAGCGACTCCAGCTTCACGCATCGCGTTGCGCAAGTGTGCCAACGAATCCTTGTAGTCCTTCGTGCCGACGTATTCGAGCACGAGCGGCACGTTCGGCGTGTGCTTGGCGGCGAGGGTGACGAACTGCTTGTAGTCAATGTCGCCTTTGCCGGCGGCGACGCCGCGCTGGACGTGCAGTTTGCGGTCTTTGGCGTGGATGCAGTCAATCCACGGCGTGAGTTGGCGGAACATCTCGTCGAGATCATTGACCTCGATGATGTTCGCGGCGTCGAGCAACGCGCGGATGCGCGGCGAGTTCACCGCTTCGAGATAGGTTCGCAGACGCTTGGCGCTCGTGAAGAAACTCCAGTGCGACGGTTCCATCAACACCTTCGCGTTGTGTTTCGCGGCGATCTCACCAAGCTGTTGGCCCGTGGCGACCATCTGCGTCCAAACTGCATCCTGAAACTCCAACGCGATGCGCGGCGCCGGGGCTTTCGGGTCATGGAAGTGTCCGGCTTCGGTGATGAACGTGCGGACGTTCATGTGGCCGCCGACCTCCATCATCGCCTCGAAGTAGGCGAGGTTGGCTTTGCGCTCGGCTTCGTCGGGATGAATGAGGTTCGTATAAACGCCGATGCTGTGGATCTCGATGCCGGCATCGCGATACGGCTTGGCGATCTCGCGGCAACGCGCTGCCGTCAGGCTGGAGACATCGGCGCGGCTGTTGTATTTCCAGAACTTGCTGTCCTTCTGGCTGAGGAAAAGCTGGATGAGTTTGATGCGGGAGGCGGCGAGTTCCTTGGCAAGCTCGGCGTTGGTGAGTTCGCCGAAACCGAGCGTGGCCACGCCGATCTTCATGCCTTGGGCGGCACGCGCTGAGTGGGGAAGGATTGCGAGTGTTGCGACTGCGGTCGCCTGACGCAAAAAGTCGCGACGGGATGATCTGACGGTGCCGATGGGTTGTTTCATGGCCGGCATTATAACCCACGATGCAAGCCGGTGTTGTGGAAATCTGTCTTGCATTCTGTCTTACAACAGACCATTGTACGGTTGTCATGGATACCACACTTACCATTCGTCTGCCCGCGGCCCAGCGGCGCGCGCTGAGTTCCAAGGCCGTTGCGGCGGGCAAGTCGGAATCCGAAGTCGTCCGCGACTTGATCGCCCGCGAACTGGCCGAGCAGACCATCGGCGAACGGGTCGGCGCGTTGTTCGGTTGCCTGTCGCTGCCGCGCGACGCGGCGGCGGCGGATTCATGGCGCAAAACGATCCGGGCACGAAACTGGCGGCCATGACGACGTGGCTGCTGGATACCGGGCCGCTCGTGGCGTGCTTGGATGCCGCCGACCCGCTCCACGCCAAGGCGCGGGCTGCGTTGGAGACCTTCCGCGGTCGGCTGTGTACCACCGGCGCCGTGGTCACCGAGGCCATGCACTTCGTGGCGGAACACGCCGACGGCCCGGCAAAGCTGATCGAGTTCCTGGAGACAAGTCAGACAGCCATTTGGGACTGCTTCAATCCGTCCACCTTGCGCCATGCCGCGCAATTGATGCGGCGTTATGCCGACACTCCGATGGATTTTGCCGACGCGAGTCTGGTGATCTTGTCGGGCGAAAGCGGCGCGCGTGACATCCTGACGTTTGACCAGCGCGGGTTCCGGACCTTCCGCACGCCGCACGGCAAGCCCTTCCGACTGGTGCTCGACGCGATCTAAAGCCGGCGGGTTACAGCACAAAAGAACCACCTTGAGTCGGAAGCGGCGGACGGCTATCATCGCGGCCAGTCTCATGGCGAGCACCGGCACATTCATCAGCTTTGAAGGCGGCGAGGGCTGCGGCAAATCCACGCACATCGCACGGGTGGCCGCACGCCTTCATGCACAGGGACAGACGGTTGTGTTGTTGCGCGAGCCGGGTGGCACGGATGTCGGCGAACAGATTCGTCACGTACTCCAATACAGCAAGAAATCCGCGGCGATGGTACCGGAGACAGAACTGCTGTTGTTTTGTGCCAGCCGTGCCCAACTCGTGCGCGAACTGATCCAACCGGCGCTTGACGAAGGCAAGATCGTGTTGGCTGACCGGTTCTTCGATTCCACCACCGTCTATCAAGGCGTTGGGCGCAAGATTGACACCGACACAGTGGCTGTGATCAACCGGTTCGCCATCGGCGATTGTCTGCCGGACCTGACGGTTGTGATTGATCTCGATCCGCGTATCGGCTTGGAGCGGGCTAGGGGGCGCGAGTTGTTCGACCGCATGGAGAACCAGACGCTCGATTTTCACGAGCGCGTCCGCCAAGGCTACCTCGACCTCGCCCGGCGCGAACCGCAGCGCGTCAAACTTGTGGACGGCAACCAAAGTCTCGACGCCATCGGTGAACAAATCTGGAGCTTGATCGAACGTGTCCTTTGACGATTTCAGCGGTGACCGCGCTGTCGCCGAACGGCTTCAACGGAGTTTGCGCGAGAACCGCCTTGCCCACGCCTATCTCTTCGCCGGGCCGCGCGGCAGCGGCAAGCTCGCCATGGCGACTACGTTGGCGCAGGCGTTGAATTGTCTCCAGAAGAAGCACGACGCTTGCGGCCAGTGCAAATCGTGCGCGGACATCAAGAAGCATCCCGACGTGCATTGGGTGAAGCCGGAATCGAAGAGCCGTCGGATTCAGATCGAGCAAATCCGTGACTTCACGAATGCCATCGCGCTCAAACCGATGATCGGCCGCACCAAGGTCGGGATGGTCGTGGATGCCGAGTGCATGAACGAGTCAGCTCAGAATGCTTTCCTGAAGACGTTGGAGGAACCGCCTGCTCACACTGTTATCCTTCTGCTGACTGCCGAACCGCAACGGTTGCTACCGACCATCTTGTCGCGTTGCCTGCGCCTCTCCTTTGGTGCCATCCGGGCGGAACGCACGCCGGAACAGGAGCGCGTATTGTCGTTGCTGGTCGAGTTCAGCGCGGCGCAACCGCGCGGCGTTGTCCACGCTTACCGGCTCCACGCGGCGCTGACGAAACTGCTCCTCGATATCCGAACGGCCATCGCACCGGAGGAGGAAGTGGACAAGAACCTCGACGCAGAAGCGCGTGAGAAACTCGAAGATGAACGGGCTGCGCAGCTTGAAGGCGAATACCGCGGCCGGCGCGAGTTGGTGTTGGAGGAACTTTATACTTGGTTTGCCGACGTGCTGCTGTGTGTGTCGGGCGCCGGGACGACGGCCCTCGCGCACGCGGACCGCTTGGCGGACGTCCAGCGAGCGGCGTCGGGTCTGAGTTACGAACGCGCCGCGGCACACCTGGATGCGGTCGAGGGAATCCGCGATGCGCTGTCCCGCAACATCACGGAAGCTTTTGCGCTCGAAGTTGGTTTGCTGAAACTAATCTAAATGAAACGCTGGCTCCTTGCATTGACAGGACTGCTGTTGTTGCTGGCGCCGCTGAAGTTCAGCGTGCCGGTCAATCTCCAGTCGCTTGCTGTCCCGCCACCAGGGCCGTTGGAGTGGCTCTTTTGGTCGTGGCCGAACCAACTCTGCGTGATGACGGCTGCGGTTCTGGTGTTGTTGCTGGCGGTGAAACCGCAACCAAGTCTGCTCGGCCTGTTGCCGGTGCTCTGGCTCGTCACGCAAGCGATGGCGGTGCCGACGGCGATCTGTTGGCAGACGGCGGTGGACACGCTGCTGCACTTCGGCGCGTGCGTGGCAGTGTTCTACGCGGCGGCCCGGTGCGCGCGCGAGCCGGGCTGGGAGAACTGGCTGCTTGGCGCGCTCGCCGTAGCGACGCTGCTGGTTTGCTTGATGGCGCTCGAACAGCACTTTGGCGGTCTCGATGCGACGCGGCAGTACGCAGCGGGACAAGCCAACCTCTCGGACGCGATGCGCTTGAAGCTGACGAGCCGGCGAGTGTTTGGTCCGTTCGCTTCGCCAAATTCGCTGGCAGGTTTTTTGGCGTTGGCGTTCGTGCCGGTGTTGGCATGGCTCGGCACGAAAACGTCCAAAGTCCTCGTGGTTGTGTTGGCGGGCGGCGTGATGGTGGTGTGCGTGGCGTTGTCAGGGTCGCGAGGTGGATTTGTGGCGCTGGTGGCGGGCGCGCTAGTGTGGCTTGCAAGCTGGAAATGTCCCCGATGGTGGCGCTGGGGTTTGGTGATGCTGCTGGTGGTCGCGGTGGGGATTGGGTTGATTCATCGCGGCGCGAGCAGTCTGGAGGCGCGGCTGGATTACTGGGGTGGCGCAGTGCGGATTATTGGCGATTATCCGTGGCTCGGCACGGGGCCGGGGACGTTTGGCTCGATTTACCCGAAGTACAAGGTGGCGTTGACGGAAGAAGCGCAGCTTGTCCACAACAACTTCCTCCAGATGTGGTCGGACTCCGGCGTGATGGCTTTTGTGGTGTTTGCGGCAATGTGGGGAGTTGGTTTGTGGCGAGCAGCGCGGCAGAACAACGCCCCGCTCTTGGCCGCGCTGGTGTCATGGACAGTGCACGGGTTGTTGGATTTCGATTTGTATGTGCCCGGCATCGCATTGCCGGCGTTTGCGTTGCTTGGCGTCGTGCACGGTTCGTCGCGCGACAGTCAGGCGATGGCCGGCCATTGGCGTTGGCTCTGCGTGGCGCTGGCAGCAGCGGCGGTGTGGTTTGAGGGACGGATGTTGGCGGCGACGGTTGCCTATGGCAGGGGCGATTCGGTGGCGGCGGTTCGGTGGGCGCCGCGGAACCCGCACTATTGGACGGCATTGCAATCAGAGGAGGGTTGCCAGAAGGCGGTTGAGCTCGATCCGATGAGGTCGTCGCGTCACGCACGGCTGGCGCGAGCGCACTGGGTGGCAGGCAAACACGAGCTGGCGTTGGCGGAATTCCGTCAGGCGGTGGCGTTGAACCCGACGGAACAGTCCTACCGCGAGGAGCTAAAATCGGCTGAGGAAAGCGTTAGACAAGGACGGGGTGGTTTGCTACAGTCGCGGCCATTCTAGGCGAACCCAAAAGGAACGAGCATGGAACTCGAACAAATTAGAGCCATAATTGAAATGATGAAGGAGAACGACCTGTCGGAATTCTCGATGGAATCCAATGGGTTGAAGATCCGCATCAAACGCGGCCCTGAAGGCATTCAGCAAGCCGTTGTTACGCCGCCGCCGGTTGTCGTTGCGGCGCCAGCGCCGGCGGCTGCGGTTGCCGCCTCTGCCGCACCGGCCCCTGCGGGAACGGCGGCGGAAGCCAAGCACATCACTTCGCCGATGGTTGGGACGTTTTACCGCTCTGCGTCACCCGACTCGCCGGCTTACGTCGAGGTTGGCGCCGAGGTGGACGAGGAAACCGTCGTCTGCATTATCGAAGCCATGAAAGTCATGAACGAAATCAAGGCCGAGTGCAAAGGCGTCATCACTGAAATCGTCGCCGAGAACGCCAAACCAGTGGAGTTCGGCCAGAAACTGTTCGTTGTCCGACCCAAATAACAGCTCATGTTCGACAAAATTCTGATCGCCAACCGCGGTGAGATTGCGGTGCGTATCATACGCGCTTGCAAGGAGCTCGGCATTCGGACCATGGCCGTTTATTCGCAAGCCGACACCAACAGCCTTCATCTCCAGCTTGCTGACGAGGCCGTCTGCATCGGTCCGGGACCGAGTTCTGAGAGCTACCTGAAGATTGACCGCATCATTAGCGCCGCTGAGATTGGTGATGTCGAAGCCATCCATCCCGGCTACGGTTTCCTCGCCGAGAACGCTCACTTTGTCGAGATCTGCGAGAACTGTAACATCAAGTTCATCGGACCGCCCAGCGCTGCCATCCGCTCCATGGGTGACAAAATCACCGCCCGTGAAACCATGAAGAAAGCCGGCGTGCCGATCGTACCCGGCAGCGACGGTCCCATCGCCGATGAACAGGAAGCCCTGAAGGTCGCCCGCAAGATCGGCTACCCTGTCATCGTCAAGGCAGCAGGCGGCGGCGGTGGACGCGGGATGCGCATCGCCCACAATGATCCCGCGCTCGTCAAAGGCTTCCACACCGCCAAGACCGAAGCCGAGCGCGCCTTCAACAACGCCAGTGTCTATCTCGAAAAATACATCGAGAACCCGCACCACATCGAGTTCCAGATCCTCGCCGACGCCAAAGGCAACGTCGTCCACCTTGGCGAACGCGATTGCTCCATCCAGCGACGTCACCAGAAGCTCATCGAGGAATCGCCGTCGCCCGTCATGAACAACGACCTCCGCAAGAAGATGGGCAAAGCCGCCGTCAAAGCCGCCGAGGCCGTCAAGTACGTCAACGCTGGCACCGTCGAGTTCATCTACAACGAGGAGAAGAAGGAGTTCTACTTCATTGAGATGAACACCCGCGTTCAAGTCGAGCATCCCATCACCGAGGAAGTCACCGGCATTGACATCGTCAAGGAACAGATCCGCATCGCCGCGGGCGAGGAACTCGGCTACGACCAAAAGGACATCACGTTCGAACGGGCCGCCATCGAATGTCGCGTCAACGCCGAGGATCCGTTTAACAACTTCCAGCCCTGTCCCGGTAAGATCGAGTTCATGCACACCCCCGGTGGCCACGGCGTCCGCGTGGACAAACACGCCTACACCGGCTACGTCATCCCGCCGCACTACGACTCCATGCTGGCCAAGCTCATCTGCTACGGCAAAGACCGCCGCGAAGCTCTTGACCGGATGGCGCGCGCGCTCGACGAATTCATGATTCGCGGCATCAAGACCACCATCCCGTTGCACCAACTCATCCTCAAGGACCCCAATTTCCGTCGCGGCCGATACTCGACGTCGTTCATTGAACGTTTGTTGACCACCCCACAACCCATCGTTCCCCACAAGGAATAGTAAAGTAAGACCACATGCCCACTGAAAAACTGACCGGAAACATGCTCATCGCCCAGAGCGGTGGGCCAACAGTCGTCATCAACCAAAGCCTCGTCGGCGCCGTCCTCGAAGCAAAAAAACACAAAGAGATAAAGAAAATCTACGGTTCGCTCCACGGTCTCCGTGGCATCCTCGAAGAAAACCTCTGCGACCTCGGCAAGGAGACGAAACAGAACCTCGAACTCGTCGCGCAAACGCCGTCCTCCGCGCTCGGCTCCGTCCGCAAGAAACCGACGCCCGAAGATTGCGTCAAGGTCTTCGCCGTCCTCCAGAAATACAACATCCGCTACTTCTTCTACATCGGCGGCAACGATTCTGCCGAGACCACCCACATCATCAACGAAGAAGCCCAGAAACACGGCTACGTGATGAAGTGCTTCCACATCTGCAAGACCATTGACAACGACCTCCGCGAGAACGACCACACCCCCGGCTTCGGCAGCGCCGCCAAGTTCGTCGCGCAAGCGTTCATGGGTGACAACCTCGACAACCGCTCGCTCCCCGGAGTGAAGATCAACGTCATCATGGGACGCCACGCCGGCTTCCTTACCGCCGCCGCCGCGCTTGCCCGCGTCCATCCCGGCGACGGCCCGCATCTCATCTACCTGCCCGAACGTCCGTTCAGCATGGACAAATTCCTCGCCGACGTGAAAGCCGTCTTCGAGAAACACAAACGCTGCGTCATCGCCGTCAGCGAAGGCATCGCCGACGAAACCGGCATCGCCATCGCCACCAAGTTCAGCAAAGAAGTGGACACCCACGGCAATGTCCAGCTCAGTGGCACCGGTGCCCTCGGCGATCTTCTGGCCGACGCCATCCGTGGAGCCAACATCACCTCCCGTGTTCGCGCCGACACCTTCGGCTATCTCCAGCGGTCGTTCGTCGGCGTCGTCAGCGCCAACGACGCCAAAGAAGCCCGCCTTGCCGGCGCGTCAGCGGTGAAGTTCGCCACCGGTGGCAAGTTCGACAACGGCAGCACCGCCATCAAACGCAAACCGGGCAAGACGTATCAGGTCTGGATCGAGCGCACCGAGTTGAAGAACGTCGCCAAGGAAACCCGTCACATGCCCGATGAGTTCATCAACGCCGACGCCAACGATGTGACGCCCGCATTCGTCGCTTACGCCAAACCAATCGTTGGTGACTTACCGAAGACCGGCCGTCTCAAAGCCGTCAAAATCGCCAAAGCATAAAAGCGGAAGATCAGGCTCCAAGAATGACACGGCAATTTACCGACGCTTGGATTCTTTTGTTCTGATTTTGCAGGTCGCTTGCCCTTGGTGCTTCGTGAAGCTCACCAGCACTCTGAAAGTCATTCTATTTTGTAACATATGTTTCAAAATAGAATGACTTTGCCGTTGAGATGTGTGCAGCAGGTTTGCGAGATGCAGTGCGGGAAACCGTGGCCAGTCTTACTTCAGCCAGCCGCCCCAGCCGAACACGAGGAAGAAATAGAAACTGCCCAACAACAGGACCGGGATGAAGCGTGCTCGCCCTTTTTCCGGATCAGCAAGACACGCTTCACGCAACGCGAGGCCAATCGCGACGGTCAGCAGCGCCAAGCAGATGACGGCGAGCGCCACCGGTGAGAGCAAGGCGCTTGGTTGCGGGAGTAGTTTCGCGTTCATCTTGGTGGCTGTTTGGACGCCCGACGGTTCGGCCAAAGCGTATGGCAAGAAACCGGCCCATGAGGAGAACTTCTCCAGCGCCTTGGCCATGTGCCCGGCGGCGACAACCACAGCCAGCGGCAACGCCAGCCGCCGCCAAGCATCACCCAACGATTGACCGGCACCGAGCGCAAGCGCCATCACTCCCAGCACCAGCCAAATCAACAGCGGCACAATCAGCACAATCCACAAGCCCTTGATCCATCCCGCGATCGCGCCGGCCTTCAGCGCCTGGATGACTTGTTCCGGCACCCAGGCAAAAACCGGGTCCGCCGCTTTCCAGACACCGCACAGTTCATACGTCACGAAACCGGACACAATCATGACGAACAACGTCAGCGGCCACGACGCGACCGGTTCGTGGGCATCGGCGCGAGGGTATGGCGCGCGCAGGAGCAGTTGCATCGTGCCGGTGGTGTCGGCTTTGATGCAGTCGCCGCAGATGAGGCAGTCTTTGCTGGTGTTCAGACGGATGGGATTCAACAGCGACAGGCAGGCGCGGGTGTGGGAGGCCGAACAATCGGCGGAACGCACGGCGAGGATGCCGCCGCGACCGTACGCGCTGAGCAACAACGCCACCGGACAAAACCCGCGGCAGAACGCGCGGTCCCTCAAGAACAACCCGACAGCGAACGCCATCGCCAGCGATATCCAAAGGAACAAAGACGTGTAATGCGGCACGCGATGAATTTGAACGCCGGGCACCAGCAGTTGCAGGAAGGCGAAGAACATGATCACCAGGCTGCCCTGCGCGAGCCATCCGCCGAGAGGTTTCTGCTGAAGACCGAGTTTACGCCCGACGGTTTCCGCCTGACTCGAAACAAGTTCGAGCGGACAGACGATGCACCAGGCGCGTCCCAGCCAGAACGTCACCCAGACAATCGCCGGCCACCAGAGGCCCCAGATCAGCAGGTTGACAATGTTGGTCTTGGCATAAAGTTTGGCATTGATGCCGGGCGGCGTGTGGTAGCCCCAGCCGATCACCGCCAGCGCCACGAACAGCGCCAGCACCAGCACCTGAAACACGGCGGGGAATCCTCTCCAGACGACGAACGCACGAACCGGACGGATGTTCAGCAGGTTGAATCCCTGCGTCCCCTTGCCAGCGGACGGGCACTCATTCATCGCACCCACCGAAACTCACTTCGCCAGTTCGGCGCAGGTGGCGTTGAAGAACTTCACGCACTCGGTGATTTCACCGACCGAGTTCTCCCAGTTGTGTTCGTACTCGACGCAGAACGCGCCCTTGAACCCTTGCCGCTTCAACTCCTGCATCACCTCCTTGGCCTTGCCCACACCGGTGCCCCACGGGACATCGTGGGCTTTGGGCGCCTTCTCGTTGAGGTCCTTGAAATGCAGCGCGATGATGTGGCCTTCGAGCATCTTGAGGCACTCGACGGGATCGAGGCCGGAGCGGACGTAGTGACCGGTGTCGGCGCAGGCGCCAAGCAACGGACTGCGGCCTTTGACCGCGGCGAGAACCGTTTCCGGCTTCCAATAGAAATTCTTCGGCCCCGGATGATTGTGGATGGCGACCTTGATGTTGTATTCCTGCGCCAGTTTCTCGCAGACATCCATCACTGCCGGCAGTTCCTCCATCTTGCCGTGCGTCTCCGGCTCGGCGACGAGCACGCCGATGCCGAACTTCTTCGCCGCCTCGAAAATCTTCCGGCTCTCCGCTTCGTCAACAGTCGGCTTGACGACGCCCATGTTGACGAACTTCGGGTTGATGCCTTTCGCTTTCATCCGCTTCTGGATGACGGCGAACTCGGCATCGGAAAGCGATGGTGTCGGGACGCGCTTGAGCTTGCCGTCCACCATCATGTTCACGCCGCCGGAGACGCTCATGAACTTCGCGCCGGTTTGGGCGGTCTTGTCTATCGCGTCGAAGATGGTGAACTTGTTGAAGGTGTAGGAGTGGATGGCGAGTTGCCAGCCGAGTTTGTCGGCGGCGGATTTACCTTGGGCCATCCCGCAAAGCGGGACCAACGCGACAACGGCGAGAAACAGTAGTTTTTTCATGGTGGTCGGATTCATACCCCTCTCGCCAAAGAATTGCAACGTTTGTCCAGTTTGGTAATCTGTGCCCCGTGGAAAAGCGCCCCATCAACGATTGCCGCCTGTATGGCTTCATTGACACCGCCTACCTCGCCAAGCGCGACCCGGCGGAAGTTGCCCGCCAACTCATCGCCGGTGGTGTGGACATCATTCAAGTCCGCGCCAAGAAGGAGAAACATTCCCGGCTCGTTGAGATCGCTCTTGCTGTCATCGCTGCCGCGAAAGATTCGCCGGTGTCCGTCATCGTCAACGACGACATCGAAGCCGCCTACGAGACCGGCGCCGATGGCGTTCACCTTGGACAAGAAGACTGGACTGCCATCCCACGCGACGAGCGCCACCGACAACTGATGGGTTTGGAAATTCTTGGCATCAGCACCCATTCGTTGAAACAAGCGATGGAAGCCGAGCGCGATGGCGCCAACTACATTGGCGTCGGCCCCATTCACGCCACCGGAACAAAACCGGGACGCACGCCTGTCGGCCTCGCGTTGATTCACCAAGTTGCCGTCCGCGTTCACACGCCGTTCTTCGCCATCGGCGGCATCACGCTGCACAATCTCAACAACGTTCTCATCGCCGGCGCAAAACGAATCGCGGTAGTGTCAGCGATCTTGAAAGCGCCCGACGTGACGAGGGCCGCAGCCGAATTCAAGGAACGACTGCCGTGAGCGCGTTCCCCGTCAACCCCGACAAGGAAGCGCAACTCGCGCAACGCATGGCCGCGCTCGGCGTGAGCGAGGCCGACATTGAGGAAATGTTCGTCCGCTCCGGCGGCCACGGCGGCCAGAACGTCAACAAGACCGCCACCTGCGTCATGCTCCTGCACCGTCCGACCGGCTTACAGGTGAAATGCAGTGCGACACGCCAGCAAGGTCTGAATCGCTTCCTCGCCCGGCGATTGTTGCTCGACAAAATCGAAGCGCGCCAGAAAGGGTTTGTTGACGCCGAGCGCGCTGCCCGAGAAAAGATCCGCCGCCAGAAACGCCGCCGCAGCCGGCGCGCGAAGGCGAGGATGCTTGACGACAAAGCTCACCACGCCGCCAAGAAAGCCGCCCGCCGCACCGGTGCGTGGGATTAGTGGTTCGTGGCCATTCTCACACTTTGTAAAGTGTGAACATGGATCACGCATGGCTCTTTCGGTCGTGGATGGCCTTGCGGCAGCGAATCGCGCCAATAATTCGCGTGCATTTGCGCGCGTTCGCGGCTACATAGCGGGCCATGAGCGTACTCATCACCGGTTCCATCGCACTCGACAGCGTCAAGACGCCGCTCGAAGAACACCACGACATGCTCGGCGGCTCCGCCAGCTACGCGGGCGTGGCGGCGGGCTTCTTCACCGACGTCAATCTCGTCGGCATCGTCGGCAATGATTTCCCGCGCCCCTACCTCGAACTCTACCAGAAACACCGGATGAATCTCGACGGCCTCGAAGTCGCCGACGGCAAAACCTTCCGCTGGTCCGGCGAGTACGAGTGGGACATGAACAAGCGACGGACGCTTTCCACCGCGCTCAACGTCTTCGAGCGGTTTCGACCAACATTGCCGGAACAATACCGGAACACTCCGTATGTCTTCCTCGCCAACATCGCGCCGCAGTTGCAGCTTCACGTCCTCGACCAGATGCGATGTCCGCGCTTTGTCGTGGCCGACACGATGGACCTCTGGATCGGAACGGCGCGCGAGCCGTTGATGGAATTGTTGAAGCGGATTGATTGTTTTGTGCTGAACGAAAGCGAGGCGCGCGAGTTGTGCCGCGAGACGAACCTTATCAAAGCCGGCCGCATGGCGCTTGGATGGGGACCGAAATACGTCGTCATCAAGAAAGGCGAGCACGGTTGCCTGCTGTTCGGGGACGGCTACATCTTCAGCGCGCCGGCCTACCCGCTTGAAGACATCCACGACCCGACCGGCGCCGGCGATTGTTTCGCCGGGGGATTTACTGGTTATCTTGCGAGCATGGACCGCGTGGACGGCGACACGCTCCGCAACGCCGTCATCTACGGCAGCGTCATCGCCAGCTTCAACGTCGAAGCGTTCAGCCTTGGCCGGCTCCAGACGCTCACGCAACACGACATCGCCCATCGCTACGGCGTCTTCCGCGCGATGAGCCAGTTCGTGGCCGGCTGATGAAACGCGCACTCGGAACGCTGGCGATTGTTGCGCTGACGTTGCTGGCGTACTGGCCGTCGTTGCGCGGGCCATTCCTCTGGGACGACGGCCTCAATGTCACCCGCAACCGCCTCGTCACCCAGCCCGGAGGCCTCTCGCGTATCTGGTTCTCGACGGAACCTGCCGACTATTACCCGGTCACATTCACGGTATTCCGTGCCGAGTGGCTCTGCTGGGGCAACCGGCCCACCGGCTACCGCGTCGTCAATCTACTTCTTCACATTGCCAACGCGCTTCTGCTCTGGCGCATCTTTCGCGCGCTTGAACTGCGTGGCGCGTGGCTCGCTGCGCTGCTGTTCGCGCTGCACCCGGTCAATGTCGCCACCGTTGCGTGGATCACTGAACTAAAGAACCTGCTCGCGTTCGCTTTCGCCGGGCTGACGGCGCTGGCGTGGGTACGCTTCGATGAGACGCGTCGGACCATTTGGTTTGTTGCTGCGCTCGGCGCGTTTCTGCTGGCGTTGCTGAGCAAGGCGGCGGTCGCGCCGTTGCCGTTCGTGCTACTCGGCGTCACGTGGTGGCGTCACAAACGATTCGCGTGGCGCGAAACGGCGCCGTTCTTCGCGCTGGCGTTGGCGCTCGGACTGGTCGCGATCTGGTTCCAACATCATCGTGTTCTCGAAGGTTCTACTGTCCGACAGGAGAGTTTCCTCACGCGCATTGCCGACGCCGGCTTGGCAGTCTGGTTCTATCTGTGGAAGGCCTCCGTGCCGGTGAACTTGAGCCTCGTTTATCCTCACGTGAGGACGGGTTTCATTCCCGTCGTGGTACTCATGCTGGTGCTGGTGTTGTGCTGGCGGCACGGGCGCGGCGCGTTTTTCGCGCTGGCCGGATTTGTGGCGATGATGTTTCCGATGCTCGGCTTCTTCGATCAAGGATTCTACGCCTACGCGCTGGTGTCTGACCACTGGCAGTACCTCGCATTGCCGCTGTTGGTCGCGGTCGTCGCCGCACGCTGGCCCATCGGAGTGGCGGCTGCGGTCGCTCTGGGGTTGCTGACGTTTGCGCGAGCGACGCTCTATGCCGACGACGCAGCGTTGTGGCGCGACACGCTCAGGAAAAATCCGCAGGCATGGGTTGCGCATTTCAACCTCGGTCTGGCGCTTCGCGACCGCGGCGACCTTGCGTCGGCGGAACGCGAGTACCGTGAGGCGTTGCGGTTGAATCCCAAGTACGCCGAGGCGCACAACAACCTCGGGAATCTGCTCTCGAAGTCGGGACGTCTCGAAGAGGCGACACTACATTTTGCCGTCGTGCTCCGTCTGAATCCCAACGTGTCCGCCGCCCACAATAATCTTGGCGTCGCGCTGGCCCGGTTGGGGAAATACGAGGCGGCGGCGGAATGTTTCCGCGAGGCGTTACGACTGGACGCCGGTTACACCGAGGCGAGGGACAACCTCGCGCTGGCGTTGGCGCGCCAGAAGCGCGATCCAAACAAACCGTAGCGCCGTCAGCGCGACGATGAACGACGTGAACCAACCGCTCTCCCCGCCGATGGCGTCGAACAGCAGCGGGAAATAGACATACGCCAACACGTCGAGCGCGGCGGCGAAGATCAGTTCCCATTTTGTGCGGCAGGCCAGCGCCGCCAGCGGCGTGATCCACGCGATCCATTGCGGCGACTGCATCTGCAGGAAAACAACAAAAGTCATCGTGATGATCGTCATCCAGCGCAACAGTTCCTCCGGCCGTCGCAACGGCAACCAGCACAGCGCGACCAGCGGACTGAGTTGCGCGGCGTAGAAGAGCAGCCGGCCGCCGCCCGATTGCAGCGACGGCAGCGCGAGCGACAGGATGTGGAACAGGCTTTCGGTGTTGCTCACACGCGTTCCTTGTTTCAGATACGGCGACAGCGCGTGCGTCCAGCCGACCCACCAGACCAGTTGCGCCGTGAACAACAACATCACCACGCCAAACGCCACCGCGCCGCGCGCCGCCGTCTTCCAGCCTTGTTGTCGCCAGACATAAACCGCGAAGAACGGCGCGTACAGAACCGGGTAGAACTTCATCAGCGTGCCCGCCGCCAGCAGCGCGAACGCCAGCGGTATCTCCTTTTTCAACAACGCCCAGATCGCCGCCAGCGTAATCAACGCCGGCACAATGTCGTAGCGGTTCAAGCTGAAGTACAACGTCCCCGGCAACAACACCAGCAGTGCCCGCCACTCGGAGAGGCCGAGCATCCCGCACAACCGCCGCGCCAGCAGGCACGTCGCCACGAGGCAGCCCGCCATCATCCACGTGAAGATGCGGTGATACTCCTGTCGGTTGTCGGCCAGCACGAACGGCACGCTGAACAGATACGTCGCCAGTTGCGGATACTCGCTGAACGTGGTGCGATACGGCGCGCCGTCGGCGATCCGCACATACCGGCCACGCTGGATATACACGTCCTTGTCGTGCGTGTCGGACAACCAGCGAATCCGGCCTCCGGTCGGTTGGCAGTTCACAGCGAGTGTCGCCAGGAAAACGATTCCGATCACCAACGCATCCGGCCACTGGAGCAGTTTTTTCATGATGGCACGATGACCCGCAACGCGCGCGGTTCCACCCGGAACAACACCGGCACATCGCCCGCATCCTCGCCGTCGAGTTGAACGGGTGCGGCTGTCGCGGTGCGGCAGGTGAATTGCGCGATTTGAAAATATTCCACGCCTCGCCAGCGCGTGTGCATCCCGCACAGCACGCCAAGCGAGTGCCGGTGCACGTTGAAGTGCCCGACCTTCTCGAACACGCACACGTCGAGCAGCCCGTCATCGAGCCGCGCTTTTGGAAACACCCGGAACGGGCCGCCGTACAATCGCCCGTTGCCGATCAACACCGCCGCGCCCGCTGCCAATACCGTGCCGTCGAAGCTGACGACCTCGACATCCGACTTCTGATTACGCAACGCCTGCAATCCGGCCCAGACATAACTGAGCGGGCCGAAGCGTTTCTTCAAACTCCAGCTTGCACCGCGCACCGCCCGCGCGTCAAAGCCGACGCCGGCCAGTTGCGCGAAGAACCGACGCCGGCCCGCGACCTCGGCGACGCCGAGGTCAATCACGCGCGTCGCGCCGCGTTCCAACGTCGCCCATGCCGCCTCCAGCGTCAGCGGGATGCCCAGTTCGCGCGCGAACACGTTGGCCGTGCCGAGCGGCAATACGCCGAGCGTCGCTCCCGGCAGCCGCAGGCCGTTGACGACTTCGTTGATCGTGCCGTCGCCGCCCGCCGCGACCACGATGCCGTCGCTCGCAGCGGCCAACCGCGTCGCGTCGCCGGCGCGCTGGGTTGGCGCGAGCGTGACGTCGGGGCCGGCTTTCGATTCGAGGAAACGGCGGAGCCGCTGCGATTTCTCGCCGCGCGCCGCGGGGTTGAAGATGACGAAAAGCTTGGCCATGAACCTTGTGCGCGCTATTGTAGGCGGCAACCCGATCAAAGCCAACCATGAAGACATTCGTCAAAGTCATCCTGATTTTATTTTTGATCGTCGCCGTGCTGGTCGGCATTGTGCTCGGCGGAATCGAATGGTATCTGCACTCCGACTCGTTCAAGCAAATGGTCCGCACCGGCCTGCGCGACTCTCGCGGCTTCCAGTTGGACGATTTTGACGTGTCACTGTTCCGCGGCGTGACCCTGAAGGGACTCACGATCACTAACGGCGTCTCGGCGACAGCGGGTTCCCTCACCGTCCGGCACCGGATCCTGCCGTTGTTCCAGAAACGCGCCGAGCTGGCCGAGATCTCGCTGGACCGCCCCGTATTCAGCTTGCCGCTCTTCGCCGGGTTGGTCGCTGCCAACAACACCAACCGATTCGACATGCCGCCCGAACTGCGCCGGTCCGGCTGGCAGTTCGTGCTCGACAAGTTCGCCATCCGCAACGGCGACATCAGCTTCCTTGATGCCGCGAACAAACCCGTTCTCCGCTTCCGCGATTTCAACCTTGACGTGTCGCCGCCGCAATCCAGCGGCGCGTTGCGCGCCACTGTCGCCAGCGGCTCGCTGACCGGCAGCCTCGCGCTGCGGCAACCGCGCTGGCAACTCCAGTTGGACCTGCGCGACGCCGATGTTCCGGAAATGTTCCGGCAAGCCGGCCTGCCGCCGTTGCTCAAGGGCAAACTCCAAACCACCGCCGCGCTCGAAGGCGGCGACTCGCTCACCGGCCGGGGCCGCGTCCAAATCATCGGCGGCACCGCCGCGGGAATGCCGTTGATGAACCTGCTGGCCTCGCTGCTCCAAACACCGGCGTTGCGCGAGTTGCAACTCGACGAGGGCCGGATGGAGTTCACCATCGCCACCAACCGGATGCACACCCCCGTCATCCGCATGATCGCGAAACAAATCGAACTCACCGGCCGCGGCGTCGTCTCGCTTGAGGACGGCTCGCTCAACCACGACCTGACGCTGGTGCTGTCGCAGGAGGTTGCCGACCGCGCTCCCGGCGCGATTCGCAGGCGGTTCACGGAACAAACCAACGGACGCTGCGCGCTGGGTTTTCATCTTACCGGCACCTACGCCGCGCCGAAGGTGGACATCGAGGATCGCTGACCATGCGCATCATCGCCGGCCTTGCCAAGGGAATGACGCTCGCCGCCCCGCGCGGCGATGCAAGGCCGACTTCCGACCGTGTCCGCGAGGCGATCTTCTCCAGCCTCGGCGAACGCGTCGTTGGCGCAACGGTGCTCGATCTGTTTGCCGGCAGCGGCGCGCTCGGACTCGAAGCCGCCAGCCGCGGCGCGAGCGCGGTCACGTTCGTCGAGAACGCCCGCGCCTCGCTCGACGCCATTGAGCGCAATCTCGAATCCTTCCGTCGCAATCGCGGTGTGACCTGCAACTTCCGAGTGCTCCGCGCCGACGCCTTCAAATTGCCAGCGTTGGAGTCAACATTCTCGCTGATCTTCGCCGACCCGCCCTACGGCGACGCGGCGCAGAAACTTCTCGCGCAACCGTTGCCGCTCGCGCCCGGCGGAGTGTTAGTGCTGGAGTCGGCAAAGCGAGATCCCCTGACACCCGGTGAAGTGTGGAGCGTAAAGCGTGACGCGGTTTACGGCGATACGCGCGTGAGCTTTCTGGTCACTTCTTCTTCGCCGGTGTGACAATCAGAGTCGAGGCGCTTTTCTCGTCGGGCACGCCGAGGGCGCGCAGGATGCCGAGCGCCATGATGGCGTTGCCGAACGGTTTCATGTGGACGCCGTCGGTGGTCAGCCAGTTGCCGGTCTCGTTGGCGGGTTTGTGCTTGAGGGCTTGGAGGAACATCGCATGCAGGTCAACGAACTGGCAGTTTTTGTCGGCGGCAATCTTGCGCATCGCGGCAACGTAGAGCGGCAGACGGAAATTGCCCTCGGCCTTCGGGTCTTCCTTGATGATGGTGGGCGCCAACAGAATCACGCGGACGCCGGCGGCTTGCGCCTTGTCCACCATCGTCGCGACGTTATCGCGGTAGGCTTTGAGTACGTCGTTCTCGTGCGGCTTGTTCACGCGATGCCAGACGTCGTTGATGCCGACGTTGATGGTGACGATGGTCGGTTTGCGGGCGAGCACGTCCTTGTCAAAACGCGCGATCATGTTCTCCGCCTTGTTGCCGCTGATGCCGGCGTTGAGGAGCTTCGGGGCGTTGAGATGCGGGTAGTTCCACGCGAGGACCTGCTCGATGTAACGCTGGTAATTGCCGGCGGCGGTGATCGAATCGCCGAGCGTGACGATCTTGTCGTTGGGTTTGAGCTTCAGTTCCTTCGGGGCGTCCTTGGCGCGCGCCACCAGGGGAATCACTTCGGCGAAAAGCGTTTCCTCCGCGCGACCCGCAATCGCATTCGCCATCAATAGTACAGCAAGCAGCACTTTTATGGGCGTTCTCCTAGAACTGGCTCTTGAGCGCCCAGAGGCCGAGCGCCGGGTTGCTGATGTAGAAAAGGTCGCCGTTGAAGCCGTCTTTCAAGCCTTCGACCGGATAGTCCTTCAAATTGCCAACCTCGAAACCAACAGCGCGAACCGCGTCCGGGCTTATGTTGGGACCCGGACAATAGGTGACACGGAAGCGTCCTTCGCTGGAACCGTGAATCAGGTGCGCGGCGGCGCTGAGGTTGTTGGCGAGTTCGGGATTGGCCTTCACCGCGGCGAGTGTCGCCGGCGTGCCTTTGTAGCCGTACTTGCGGATAAGACGGTCAATCTCCGGGTCTTCGCCGAACTCCTTCAGACCGGGGGCGAGGACGATGAGGTCGCCACCGTCGGCCATGACCATGCGGGTGCGATAAATGGCCTTGTTACCGAGCCACGTGCTCTTGAACTCGTGCGGGTCGAGATACACGAGCACCTTCTTCAACGGCGCGTCGAGCAGGTCGAGGTTGACCTTCTGCGAAAGCTTCGCGCCGGTCTCGAACGTCGCATAGTCGTCACCGATGTACAGGCCGCGCATGACCATGCCGGTTTTGTCTTTTTGCATCACAGTGAGGACATACAGAATCGGCAAGTTACCGAGGAACTTCTCGACGCCGTAGTTGAACAGCTTCCGCACCGGCGTATCAATGCGGCCCATCATCCGTTCCATGCCGTAGGCCGCGCCGAGGAAATGGGACTTGTTGATCGTATCGGCGCCGCCCGCGCCGGTGATGATGTTCTTGGTATAGTTGGCGATGCCGACGACTTCGTGCGGCACAAGTTGGCCGACCGAGAGAATCAGGTCGTAGCCGTCGAAGAGCCGGTTGCTGACCTCGACCCGCACGTCGTAATCCACGCGGCCTTCCGACCATTCCTTGAGCAGCTTGCCCGGAACCACACCGACTTGGCGGACGTCGTGCCGCCAGTCGTGGACGTAGAAATGGTCCAGCGGAATCGTGTCGCCGAACATCATCCGCAACTGCGCCTCCGTCATCGGCGAGTGCGTGCCGAGCGTCGGCATGACCGTGACGGTCGCGCCGGGCGAAAGCAACTCGTACAACAGCCGCGTCACCTCGCCCGCGTCGGAGTTAAGCCGCGTGTGGTCCGGCGGCAGAATCAAAACGCGGCGCAACGGTTTGCCGACGGCCTTCAACGCCTGCGCGAGCGCGGCGCGTTTGTCCGCCGTCGAGATGTTGTCGGTGACCGATCCTCGGGAAAAACAGGTTGCCATAAGATTACCTCAACACGCCGCCTTCGCTGGCGTTGGTAACAAGTTTCTGGTAGCGCGCGAGCCAGCCGGTCAGGTCGCGCTTGACTTGGACCGGTTGACGCGCGGTGAGTTCAGATTCCGGCACGCAGATGTCAATCTTCCGGTTCGGGAAATCAATCCGGAGCCGGTCGCCGTTCTTGAGCAGACCAATCGGACCGCCTTCGGCCGCTTCAGGGCTGACGTGGCCGATGCACGCGCCCGCCGTGCCGCCGCTGAACCGGCCATCAGTGATGAGCGCGACTTTGTCGCTGAGGCCCATGCCGACGATGTAGCTGGTCGGCGAAAGCATCTCTTGCATGCCGGGGCCGCCTTTCGGGCCTTCGTTGCGGATGATGACGATGTCGCCCGCTTTCACTTTGCCGCCGAGAATGCCGGCGCAAGCGTCTTCCTGGCTTTCGAAGATCACGCACGGCCCTTCAAACACAAAATCCGCGCCGCAATTCTTCTTGAAGCTGTCGCTGATGCCGGCGGTCTTGATGACGCTGCCTTGCGGGGCGAGTTGGCCGTAGAGGATCGCCAGCCCGCCGTCCTTGGTGTAGGCTGTGGCTGCGGTGCGGATGCAATCCTCGGCCTTGAACAGGAACTCCGCGTCGTGCGGCATCAACCCAGTCGCCTGCACTTTGGCGAGCTTCTTCGGGTCGGTGATGACTTGGGCGCGGGCAATCTGCCAATTCTTGAGGCGCTTAATGACGCAGATCGCGGCGGCTTGCCGCGCCCCGGTTTTGTCGTATTTCCAGACGATGTTGACCGGCTGGCCGCGGAATGCGCCAACTTCCTCGCGTTGGAGCGGGTCAACGGCGGCGAGGAAACCGGCGATGGCTTCCTTGCCGAGGAGCGGTTCGCGTCCCTCGACATCAACCCGCGCTTTGTCGGTGAAGAGCGCCAGTTGCGCGTCGCGGTTGACGGCGTTGAACGCGGCAGCTTTGCGCCAAAGCGTGATGGCGCGTTCGTCGCCGGGAAAGAAGTTGACCGGCTTGCGCAGCGGCGCGCCGTTCTGGACCGGCGCGGAGGCGCCGGAGACGCGGACCGCTTTCGCCCACGCGATGCAGTTCGGCGACCGGACATCCCACTCGTCGATGTTCTCGCCGATCGTTTTGCCGGTAACCGTCTTGCAGGACAACGTCAGCGCGTTCATCCGTTTCAGTTCGCCGAGGATGGTGTGAATCCCACCCGCGCGGTGAACGTCTTGGACGTGGTAATCGGACGACGGCGAGACTTTGCAGAGACACGGCACGCGTTTCGAGATCGCGTCAATGCGAGCGATGTCGTACGGGATGCCGGCTTCGCGGGCGATGGCGAGCGTGTGAAGAATCGTGTTCGTCGAGCCGCCCATCGCGACGTCAAGTGTGAGGGCGTTGTCGAACGCTTCGAGCGTGGCGATGTCGCGCGGCTTGAGGTCGTGCTCGACGAGCTTGAGGATGGCGCGCGCGGCACGAAGGTAAAGCGCTTCGCGTTCCTTCGAGACAGCGAGCACGGTGCCGTTGCCCGGCAACGCCATCCCGAGCGCTTCGCAGAGGCAGTTCATCGAGTTAGCCGTGAACATGCCGGAGCATGAGCCGCACGTCGGGCAAGCAGCCTGTTCGAGCTGACGGAGTTGTTCCGGAGTGATCTTGCCGGCCTGAAGTTCGCCAACGCCTTTGAAAACCGAGATCAGGTCGGTCACCTTCTCCGCAACAGGATTACCAGCGGCCATCGGGCCGCCGCTGACGAAGACGGTGGGGATGTTGACGCGCATGGCGGCCATCAACATGCCGGGGACGATCTTGTCGCAGTTTGGGATGCAGACCATGCCGTCGAAACAATGCGCCTTGAGCATGGACTCGACGCAGTCGGCAATGAGTTCGCGCGACGGCAACGAGAACTTCATGCCACCGTGCCCCATCGCGATGCCGTCGTCAATGCCGATGGTGTTGAAGATGAACGGGACGCCGCCTGCCTCGCGGACGAAGCGTTTCACGAGCGCGCCGATTTCGTCGAGGTGTGCGTGGCCGGGGATGCAATCGGTGTAGCTGTTGCAGATGGCGATGAACGGCTTGTCGAAATCGGCGTCGGACTCGATGACGCCCGCCGCGCGCAGCAGGCTGCGGTGCGGTGCACGTTCGGGGCCTTTCTTGATGATGTCAGATCGCATGGATGAAGTTCCTTATCTTGGTCGTGTAGTGTGCCACGTCCCGTTCCAGACAGCAAGCCCACGCCTGCGCATGCTGGTTAATATCTCAACCATAGTGGTTGAGATATTAACCAGCAGTCTTGCGGCATGCGGGTCAGGATTTGTGCGGCAACAGGGCCTTCAGCAGGTTCATCAACGGCGGCTGGGTGCGGACGACGTCAATCACCTGGCGCTCGGCGGCGGTGAGATTGTATTGGCCGCGGTTGTCCAGTGCGGACGGCGGCAAATAGCCGGCGCGCACGAGCAACTCCTCGCGATCCTCACCGAGCACGTCCGCCAGGCGCAACAGGTCGTCGGCGACGATGCGGCGTTTGCCTGTTTCCACCTGCGAAAGAATGCTGTGGCTCATCTCGGCGTGCTGCGCCACACAGCGCAGCGACCATTCGCCGCGCCCGTTGCGCCCCTGACGGAAACGACACGAGCGCAGGTACTGGCCGACCGCGGCGATGTTGACGTGAAACAGTTGCGTCTTGCGGCTGCGTCCCCGGTGGTAACGACGCCGGCGCGGCGGCGGTGTCTCGTGGGGATCGAGAATCTGGTAGCGAATCGGTCTGATGCCTTTCATCGGGGTTTCCTCCGGTGGTTGAGATATTAACCAGAGTGGTTGAGATGTCAACCAACATGTGTTTGGCGGAGGTCACGTGAGGACGCGACGGGCTTGGGTGATGTCGGCGCGGATTTGGGTCTGGAGAGATTCAATGCTGGAGAACTTCTGTTCGCCGCGGAGTTTCTGGATGAGGGCGACCTCAATGTCTTGGCCGTAAAGGTCACCGGTGAAATCGAGGATGTGAACTTCGATGAGGCGACCGGGGGTGGCGTGTTGGAAGGTGGGACGAAGGCCGACGTTGACGACGGCAAGGCGTTGCCCGACACGGGCGGCATACACGCCGTCGGGCGGGAGGACTTCGTTGTGAAGGTTCAGGTTTGCGGTCGGGAAACCGATGGAGGCGCCGCGGTGGTCGCCGGGTTCGACAGTGCCGTACAAGGAAAACGGGCGGCCGAGCATGGCGGCGGCGCGGTCAAGGCGTGCGTGAAGGACGTGCTGGCGGATGGCCGAGGAACTGATCATTTCACCGTCAGCGGTGTGGACGACGGGAATCTCGGTAACGGTGTAGCCGAGTCGCGCAGCGTGACGTTCCATGAGCGCTGCGTTGCCGGCGCGGTTGTGTCCGAAGTGAAAACGGGCGCCGACACAAATCTGGCGGACACGATGGGCGGCGAGTTTTTCGAGGAAGGTTTCGGGCGGCGTGATGGCGAATTCACGGGTGAATGGGAGGACGAGCGCGATGTCCACGCCGAGTTGTTTGATAAGCGCGAGTTTGTGCGGCGTCGAGGTAAGCAGTGGCGGCGCTTTGTCGGGATGGAGGATGCGCATTGGATGCGGGTCGAAGGTAAGGACAGCGGATGCGGCAGCGATGACGCGTTGGTGGCCGAGGTGGACGCCATCGAAGACGCCGATGGCGACGTTGAGGGGGCGATTCAACGTGGCGAGTTCGGCGAGTGAGTGGAGGACTTTCATCACGCGGGCTTGATGAGTTTCAAGATCGGGATGACGTGAGGCTGGAGTTCCTGGCGGTTGAGCAGGAGGAGGTCGTTGAGCGGCTTGGCATCCTTGATGTCGAGTTGGCCGGAGCGGGTGCGGCGCAACGTGGCGAGGTGGGCGCCGCAGCCGAGTTGCTCGCCGATGTCGTGGCACAAGGTGCGGACGTAGGTGCCCTTGGTGCAGGTGACGCGAAACTCGGCGTCGGGCGAGGCGAAGTTAAGGAGGCGAAAATCGTAGATGTGGACGCTGCGCGGTTCGCGTTCGACGGTCTTGCCTTTGCGGTGGAGCTTGTAGAGCGCCACGCCGGCCACCTTTTTGGCGCTGACCATCGGCGGGATTTGTTGGATGTCGCCGGTGAATTTTTTGAAGATGGCCTCGATGTCGGCAGCGGTGAGCGGAGGAACGGGTTTCTCAGCGGTGACTTCGCCGTCGGCGTCCTGTGAGTCGGTGGCGATGCCGAGCTTGAGCGTGCCTTCGTAGGTTTTGTCGTCAGCCATCAACTTGTCCTGGAGCTTGGTGGCGCGTTCAATGACGATGACGAGCAAGCCAGTGGCGGCGGGATCGAGCGTGCCGCAGTGACCGACTTTATTAAAGCCGAAATGACGACGGATGCGGTCCACGACATCGTGCGAGGTGAGACGGGGTGGTTTGTCCACGAGGAGGACGCCGTCAAAGGGAGTGAGTTGGGGCATCATAGTCCGGCATCGGCGATCGCCTTGGAGATGGCGGCGACAACTTTGGTTTCGATTTCCTGCGGAGTGCCGGTCAGGCGCGCGCCGGCAGCTTCGCGATGGCCGCCGCCGCCGAAATGGCGGGCGATGCTGTTGACGTCCACCTTCGGGTGCTTGGAGCGGAGGCTCATGCGGAACTTGCCGGGTTCGGGCAGTTCCTCGAAGAGGACGGCGACGAGGACGCCTTGAATCGAGCGTGCGTAATCAATGAGTCCCTCAGTGTCCTCGCGCTTGGCGCCGGATTGCTGGAACATGTCGTTGGTGAGCCAGTAGTAGGCGATGCGGTTACGGTCGGCCATCGTGAGATCGGCGAGCGCTTTCTGGAGGAGTTGGACACGCGCATACGGGTAGCTCTCGTAAATGTGTCGGCAGAGTTCGCCGACGTTGACGCCGGTTTCGACGAGGTCGGCGGCGGCCCGCAACGACGCGGCGCTGGTGTTGGTGTAGGTGAAGTTGCCGGTGTCCGTCGCAATGGCGGCGTACAGGCAGGTGGCGATGTCGAAGCTGAGGTTGAATCCGCCGCGCTTGATGAGATCGAAAACGATCTGGCCGGTGGCGGGCGCTTCGGGGACGACCCAGTTGATGTCGGCGAAGTTCTCGTTGCTGACGTGGTGGTCAATGTTGATGAACGCCTTGCGCTGGCCGATGCGTTGGGCGGCGACGCCGACGCGTTGCCATGTCGAGGTGTCCAACGTGATGACGACGTCGAAATCCTGCGGCGCATCGGATGGACGGGTGATGAGGTCGCTATGCGGGAGGAACCGGAACTTGGCCGGAACAGGGTCGTCGTTCCAGACGGTAACTTGTTTGCCGAGTTGTTTCAGGAGGATGGCGACGGCGAGTTGCGAGCCGATGGCGTCGCCGTCGGGCCGATAATGAGTGAGCACCAGAAAACTCTGGTGCTGGCGAATCAGTTCAGCGATTTGCGAACAAGGATCACTCATGGGAGGGTTCGATGTGGAGTTCGTCGAGGAGATGTTCGATGCGTTGGGCGTGGACCTCGGTGTCGTCGAGGACGAACTTCAAGCGCGGCGTGTACTTGAGGATGATCCGTCGGGAGAGTTCGTGTTGGATGTGGCCGTGGGCTTCTTCGAGCGCGGCGAGGGCGCGCTGCTGTTGCTCAGCGGAGCCGATGACGCTTACATAGACGCGGCCTTCGCGCAAATCCTGGCTGACGACAGCGGAGGTGACGGTGACAAAGCCGCAATCGGCGAGGTTAAGCTGCTGCACGATCTCGCCAATCTGTTGTTTGACCAACTCCGAAACTCGTTCTACGCGCCGGTTACTCACGGCTCACCTCCAATTCAATTTACAGCGTTGCGGCGACTTTCTCCACCGTGTAACACTCGATGACATCGCCGGCTTGGAATTCCTGGAAATTATCGAGGCGCAAGCCGCATTCGCTGCCGGCCTTGACCTCTTTGACGTCGTCCTGAAAATGTTTGAGGCTGACAATCTTGCCTTCGTACTGGACGGCCTTGCGGCGCAACACGCGGACGCGGCCCGACCGCTGGATGCGTCCGTTGCTGACGTAGCAGCCGGCGACCAGCGGCCCCTTGGAAAGCTGGAAGAGTTGCCGGACCTCGGCCCGGCCAACAACGACTTCCTTCGACTCGGGTTCGAGCAAGCCTTCCATCGCTTCCTCGATCTGTTCGAGCAATTCGTAAATGATCGTGTAGAGCTTGATCTGAACGTCTTCGCGCTTGGCCACGTCGGTCACGCCGCTCTCGGCCTTGACGCGGAACCCGATGATGATCGCGTCGGAGGCGCTCGCCAGCAACACGTCGTTCTCGGTGATCGTGCCGACGGCGTTGTGGATGACTCCCAACTCGACCTTGTCGCTCTTGAGCTTGCCGAGCGAATCGCGGATCGCTTCCAGCGAGCCTTGCACGTCGGCCTTCAACACGATTGCCAGTTTCTTCTTCTCGCCTTCCTCCAACTGGCTCAGCAAATCCTCCAGCTTCGTCCCGCGCCGGCTGCCCTCGGCCTCGGCGGTCGCGGCGGCGGCCCGGTCGGCGAGCGCGCGTTGCTCAGCCAGTTCGCGGGCTTCCTCGGCGTTCTTCAACACTTCAAATTCCGCGCCGGCTTCGGGCAATCCTGTGAAGCCGACGATCTTCACCGGCGTCGAGGGAGCGGCTTCCTTGACGCGTTTGCCTTTGTCGTCAATCAGCGCGCGGACTTTCGCCATGTGCGGGCCGCAAATGAGCGCGTCGCCGGTTTTCAACGTGCCTTTGCGGACGAGGACCGTTGCAGTCGGTCCCATGCCGGGTTCCATTTGGGCTTCGATGACGTTGCCCTTGGCGGGGCCTTTCGGATTGGCCTTCAACTCCATCATCTCGGCCTGCAACAAAACCATCTCCAACAGCGTGTCGAGGTTCTTCTTTGTCGTCGCGGACACATCCACCGTGATGGTATCGCCACCCCATGATTCGGGATTCAGGCCGTGTTCCTGCAATTGCTTCTTCACGCGGTCGGGGTTGGCGGCCGGCAGGTCGCACTTGTTGACGGCGATGATGATCGGCACTTTCGCGGCGCGGGCGTGGTTGATCGCTTCGAGCGTCTGTGGCATCACGCCGTCGTCAGCGGCCACCACGAGGATGGTGATGTCGGTGACGTTCGCGCCGCGGGCGCGCATCTTCGTGAACGCTTGGTGGCCGGGCGTGTCGAGGAAGGTGATCTTCTTGCCATCGGGCAGCGTGACGACGCTGGCGCCGATGTGTTGCGTGATGCCGCCGCTCTCGTGGGCGGCAACGTCGGTCTTGCGGATGGCGTCGAGCAACGAGGTCTTGCCGTGGTCCACGTGCCCCATCACCGTCACGACCGGCTGGCGGAATTTCAAGTCCTCGGCTTTCTCGCCGGCTTCGACTTTGATTTCTTTTTTCTGCGGCGGATGCGCGAGGCCGGCGCCGCGGTCGCGTTTCTCCAGCTCGAACAGGAAACCGTGTCGCTCGCAGACTTTGCGGGCGACATCCTCGCCGATGGTTTCGTTGAGGTTGGCGAAGACGTTGAGCTGCATCAGCTCGGCCAGCAACAGGTGCGCCTTCACGCCGATGCGTTGCGCCAGGTCGCGGACGACGACCGGCGGTTTCATCTGGATGACTTTCTGGCCCTTCTCGTTGATGACGAAGGCGGGCGCTGCCACAGCCGGCGCGGCCGGCCTGGGCGGCGGCGGGGGCGGCGGCGCGACCACGCGTGGCGCGGCCGGTTTCGGTGGCGGTGGCGGTGTTGCGGGCAGGGCAATCCGGACCAACGGCGGAGGCGGCGCCACGGGCTTGGGCGCAACGACCGGCGCCGGTTTCACCGGCTCGGCTTTTGGCGCGGGCGGCGGTGGAGGCGGAGGCGGAGGCGGCGGCGCGACGGGCTTGGGTGGTTCAGGAACAGCCACAGGCGCTGGCGGTGGTGGTGGAGGCGGAGGCGGTTCGGGGGGGCGGCGCTGGCGGAGC
>Ga0233425_10000524_pt1 | contig 98098 bp, 98 predicted proteins | sample Watercolumn_Towu_2_FD_181712 | JGI IMG/M metagenome (GOLD analysis project Ga0233425, IMG submission 181712) | Freshwater microbial communities from Lake Towuti, South Sulawesi, Indonesia - Watercolumn_Towuti2014_140_MG | ecosystem: Environmental > Aquatic > Freshwater > Lake | place...
TGGCGGGGTGCGGAATGCGGTCTCGCCCGCGCGGAGGAGGGGTCTGGGGAGGAATCCGCGCGGGCTTCGGCTTTCTGTTTTGAAAATTTTTTGGCGGGCAGAAAAATCAGAAATCATACATTGAAAAAATCGTAGATTTTTGCTACGCTTGTTTTGTGAGCAAAGAAAGAAGTGGCTCATATTTCTATACTATCAAAAGTAGCATACTATGGCAACTATTTCACAGAACATTAAGCGAATACGAGCAAAACAAGGATTGACGCAGGACGACTTGGCGAAAAAAGCCAATATCAAATATTCTACCCTTACCAAAATTGAGGGTGGCGTTGTTACAAAACCAAGCGTTCAAACAATCCAAAAAATCGCCAAGTCGTTAGGCGTTTCGATGGAAGAATTATTAAAATAAGAATATAATATGAGTATGCAAAACTTGCAAAAAGGTTTCATTGTTCCAGTGCTGTTAGCCGTCATCGCAATTTTGATAGTAGGTGGCAGTGTTTATATTTACAAAAATAAAACATCAGAGACGCCTGTAATGATTGATAATACTCAAACTCCGCCAATTACTACTCAACAGAATTCTACAAACAATAATCCTGTAAGTGTTACTCCTACTACAAGTGAAATTCCAAATATCATAAAAAACATAACCACTGACTCTGAAACTGGAGACCAAAAACCGGAGATTGATTTTAAAGTTGCTGACCAAGTTAGAAAGGATGTACAAAACGGAAAATTATTATGGTTCAAAGATCCTGTAGAAGTTTCTAAAAAGTACGGGTTTCGTTTTGGAATCTCTAACAATTCCCAATATTCTCTTGAGCAGGCGGCAAAAGCGGGTGAGGATTCAGGGTTGATACATTCTACAGTTTTGGCCACTAACTCTACGAAATCATATAGGATTTATTTAATTTCAGAGCAAAGTCAACCCTATGTCTGGCTTGTTAATGCGGTCAGCAACATACAACAATCAAACAAATTGAGGGTAACTTTCTTTAGTGCCGCTTCTACATACGACACTGATGGAGTAGGTCATCAAGAAATCGTAAGTAGATTTGGTGACGGGACTACAATGTATTACCTCAATGTCAAAAAACCTGTAGTTACCTTTTACCTCAATCAACCCGCAAATCCATCCACTGTAAATTCTGGGTCAATTATTGTAAAAGTAAATAACGCAGTGCTCAGTGGACCCACAGCAAAAGCTGTTACAGAGCAGGGGTCTTCGCACGGAGCAACATTTCCGATGTATTCGGTTCAAGTCGATCTTAGTAACATATCTAACTTGAAAAATTATGCTGGACAAAATGTTCAGATAATTCTCACTGATAAAATTAAGGACAATTCTGGTAATCCACTCCAACAATGTGATAGAGCGTATAATAAAGGTGAGTGTATAACTGATGCCTCCGGTCAAAAGATAAAAGTTTTTGGCGCGGAATTAAAATTGTATTCGCTCTAAGAGTTTTTTGCTCTTAGGTGCTCGAGGGAGTAATCCCCGCCGTTTTATAATGTTTCCTAAAACGGCGGGGATTTGTGCGCGAACGGGAGAGTGGGTCAAGCACAATACCAATTTGGACTCGCCATTCTTTCTTGTTAAAATTGTATGGCGAGACACTTTTTGGATTTATAAGCCCGCCAAAAAATTTTCAAAACAGAAAGCCGAAGCCCGCGCGGATTCCTCCCCAGACCCCTCCTCCGCGCGGGCGAGACCGCATTCCGCACCCCGCCACCATTTCCCCAGACAACAGAGGCGGGGTGCGGTCAGGGCTTCTTCTCGAAAAAGGTTCGCGCAAAAGATACAATTTCACCGTTTGAACCGTTTGCGTGCATGCTATACTGACCGAGGATTGTTGCGCAAACAAAAACAACCGGAAAGGACTTGTGGACTTATTTGTGATCTTTTGCACCATTAGTTTAACGCTGGTGTACAATTCGTTCTTTGAATGGACCTTGCACCGCTACTTTATGCACCGCCCCTTCTTAGGGTGGCAATACCCCTTTGAACGACACGCGCAGACGCATCACGCGCTTTTCAAAGCCGATGAGAGTTACCATCTGCGGGAGGAAAAAAACAAATGGACGATTCCGATGGCGTGGTGGAACGGACCGGCGATTGCTATGGTCGCCACCCTCCCCACTTTGCCTTTCGGATGGCTCGGTGGATGGAACATCCCCCTGATCGTCTTCTGTGTTTCGTTCTGCTATTACGGCACCTACGAATACCTGCATTGGTGTATGCACCTACCGCGAGGGCGGCGAGTGGAGCGAACGGGCCTCTTTTTTCGTCTGAACGGGCACCATGTGCTTCATCATCGGTATCCAGACCGCAATTTAAATGTGGTCTTCCCGCTTGCGGACTTCTGTTTGAGAACGCTGCTCATGCGAGCGCCAACGCGCTTCAAACAAGTACAGGGGTACATGGTACCCGATGTACAGCCATGATAATCGTGGCGCACACCTCAATTCGCTTTCATTCGCGAATTGAGGTTTTTTTCTGGTATACTCAAAAAACATGAAAACGCTTCAATGGAGCGCGCCGGAGTATAGCTATATGCCCAAGTCAGCGGAGTGGTATCTCGCGCTCGGGCTCATCGCCGCCGGGCTCATCGCCGCCGGTATATTACTCAAAAACTTTCTCTTCGCCGGGGTAGTAGTGCTCGCCACACTCGCACTTCTCTCGTACGCCAACCGCGTACCGCGTATCGTGAGAGTTTCTTTGGAAGATAGTGGGGTGCGCTTCGGAGAAAATTTCTACTCCTACGATACCCTCGCGACATTCGGGATTGACGAGAGTGCGCGTCTCCTGCTGAAGAAAAAAACATTCTTCGCGCTCCTGGTGGTTATCCCTATCGTCGGCATCCATCCCAACCTCGTGCGCGCGGCACTCAGAGAATTTCTCTCCGAAGAAGACCTCCAAGAACCTCTCGCACAGAGAGTGTTTGAATACCTCGGCTTTTGACGAGAGTGCAGGGAGTTGGTAGTTTGTAGTCAAACCCTCTCGTCGTTCAATGGACCGGACACTTCCCTGCGAAGGAAGAAATGCAGGTTCGATTCCTGCCGAGAGGAATATTAAGATTTTGGGGCGACTAACTTCGCCAAACGCGACTTGGCGCGCGCGGCGCGGTTGCGGTGTATGGTGTGTTCTTTAGCCGCTTTATCAAACGCCTGGTAAGCAAGGGGGAGTAATTTTTGCGCGCCTCCAATATCTTTAGCAGCAACCAACTTCTGTATCTTCTTCGCGGCATCTACCATTTGCCCCTTGCGGCGCAGATTGAAAATGCGCCGCCGGAGCGACACGCGCAAGGCCTTCTTTGCCGACTGCGTAATAGCCATAAACAGAAGTGAGTAGTTGGTAGAAAAACCAACAAAAACAATATTAAGATAAAAAAAGGAAAAAGGCAACCGTTCTACTCACTACTCACTACTTACTATATACTTCCCCTATATGATAGTATCAATCGCCGGCATAGTAGCGGAAGTCGGCGCGCGCGCCGCGACCATAGACACCGGCGGCGTTGGCTACCGCGTCTACGCGACCAACGACACCCTGCACACACTCCGTGTGGGCGCGCGCGTCCGGCTCCTGACCCACCATAGCGTGCGCGAGGACTCTGAAGAACTCTTTGGGTTTATCAATGCAGACGAACTCAGACTCTTTGAACTCCTCATTACCATACCCGGCATCGGACCAAAAACCGCACTCAATATTTTGAATGTCGCGCCCGCAGAAACACTCCGCCGTTCTATTCGTTCGGGCGAGACCGCCTACCTCACCAAAATCAGCGGTATCGGCAAGAAAACCGCTGACAAAATTATTTTGGAACTGAGGGAAAAACTTGGCGCCGGAGAAGAAACGGGGCTCGCCGAAGAAGTGGATGCGCTGGAGGCACTCACCGCACTCGGATATTCGCAAACGCAAGCGCGCGATGCGCTCAAAAAAGTGTCCCCCGCCATCACCGGTGCGAGCGAACGCATCAAACACGCGCTCAAATCCTTAGGGAAATGAAAAACGTCTCCAGCGCCTCATAAGTCGCGCGAGCGTAGTCGCGCACCAGAGCGGGGCGGCGGGCGGGGTCGTGAAGTCCCGGCTCGTAGATATACCCGTACTCAATAAGCGCGGCGGCGGTATCTAGTGTGTTGTACGCTCCCACCGCGATAAGCTCTTGGTCGGGCACGAGCCCGGTCCCCCCACCCTCTTTGGGCAAATTACTAGGGGTGAATTTCTTCGCCAGAGAAGCAACGAGCGCCTCCCCAAGCGCGCGGCTCGCGCGCGCGTTAGAAAACTGCGCCTCGGGAATGTACACCGCAAACCCGCTATATTTTCCCACCGTTCCTTTTTTGCGCCCACCATAGTCATTGAAATGAATGTGGAGCACTACCTCATACCCCTTCGCATTCGCCCAGCCATTGGCGGCATATAGCCGAAGTGCCGTAGAGAGCGCCGCGTTGTTGTGCGGCACGCCGTCGGCGCGGTTCACCGCCCCCGCCGCAAGCAAGTCATTCATAATCTTTTTCTTCCGCTGTACTTCCGCACGAATTTGCTCCTTTTGTTCCTCAAACGACTGTTCAAAATCAGCGAGGTATCCGTTTTTATCGCGCAAAAGCGTTACCTCAAACGCTGAATTTTCTGCAAACGAGGCAGCAAGCGCTTCCGCAACCATTCTATTCAATTCTTCCTCGCGCAATCCTGCATACTCGGTACCCCAATTTCTCTGGTCATGTCCGGGGACAATAAGCACTTTTACTTTTTCTCCACCCGCCTGCGCGCGCGCATACGCGCTACGCAAATCCTCCACCGATACACTCTCCACCCCAAACACCCCCGCCATTGCGCGCCCCAAGTCAGCGAGCGAAATATACTCAAGCGAAGAAAAAGTCCACACACCAAGCAAGACCATCCAAGTGATACTCACTACGGCAAAATTTTTTTTCATACTACTCACTACTCACTTCTTAATAGGTTATCGTATCAATCGTCTTACCGCTCTGGTCTATGAGCGAAATGATTTCGCGGGTGGATTTCCAAAGCGTATTGTCGCGCGAGAGGTAGATGCGCCACTCGTTTTTGTAAAACCCGGCATCGCTCTTATGCGCAGAAACACAACGCGGATAAGTGAAGGATTCGCGGATAAAGTTGCGGCATTGAGGAGAGAGTGTATCAGGTGGAGCGGGTTCTATCCGACAGCGACGCATAGAGTCAATAAACTCGAGACAGGAATCAGGTAGATGGTTGGGTGGTAGCGGGAGCGGCTCAGTGCGCGGCAAAGGACAATCGTGAGGCAATGAGGGCGTCCATCTTTGAGACTGCCCGAAATATCCCGTACAAGTATTGAGCCGGAACGAATATCCGGTAGGCGAACGGCCAGTAATAATATAGGCAACGCCGCCGGGCTCTAAATAAATCGGCTCCTCGGCGTTAATACTCGCCTGTTGAGGTAGGTACGCGCCCCTACCAATCTCGGTAACACGCCCAGAAGCAGAACTCTTGAGCGTCATACCAGAAAGCAACACCCGCGCAGGCGCAGAGTCGGAAAGCCGAACCTCCACATACTCTTCGACGGGGACGGTCGCTGAGTAACTCCCGCGCGAGAGCGAGAGTGCTCCCTCAAGAGCCGAAGTCCCTTTTTGCACTTCCAAAACGCGCAGGTCGGTCTGCAATTCACCCGTGCGTGAGGGCGACGTCGTGCGCGTAGATGTACGAGATTCATTCGTTTGAATGGGCGACTGTATAAACGGACTCACCACATCGCGCGAGACACCGCCCGTGATAAACCACGCGACGACAAAGAAAATGAGAAACCCGACGAACCACTTGAGGTCTTCCATTCCTCTATTATAGCAATTTATAAATCTTTTGTTTGAGTTGTAAACCTTTGCAATGCCCCAACACCCCCATATACGCCGCGAGGTTTCTCTCATTCACTCGCTTCAACATAACAAAAAGAACGCCCCGTTTCGCAAGCGAAACGGGGCGAGGGAACAAGGTACAAGATCAAAGTGAAACTACCGCACGAGACCTCAAGTCCGGATTCCGGCGGCCGCGATGGCTCCAACCAACAACAAACTCGTCGTCGACCCAGCGCGCGAGCGGCACATCACCATCGACAAGGCGCGAACCCGAGCAGAGCGTCATATTCCTGATATCCAAGTGCTTGCTGGTTTCCCGGAAATACTTGAGTTCCAAGAGGAGGCGCTCTAGGAGGGTGATACCCTTGATGCCTTTTTCTGCAAGGTCGTCGGCGGAGAGGTTTTTAAGTTCCTCGTCTGCTTCCTGCCGGTCGCGAATCCAGACCGCATAGGTCTCTGTGGGTTTGCGGTCGTTGGTGGGGACACCCTTGTCTAGGTTGTCCGTGTAGCACCAACAGGGAAACTTCTTGGCGCAGGCATCGTAGGCGCGGTTGCGCGTGATGCCTTTGGCGACGATGATGAGGCGGTCAAACCCGGCGCGTCTTTCGGGAATAGCGACCTCGCCGAGGTCAATGCCGAATTCCTCGCGGTACAATGACTCCCATTGTTTGAGCGGGTTGCGCAAAACTGTAGGGTCAGGGAACAAATCGCGCACTCTATTGATAAATAACGATTTGTTGCTAATAATAGCCTGCGCCGCCTCAAACGAAAGTTCGGTGGGAATCGCTTGAATAGCGAGCCCATAGATATCTTTCATCTGATTCTGGGTTGCTGGTCTAACTTCAGTTGCTAAGGCAGTCGCATCTTTTTTCATGCGCAGTCCTTTCTCTTTGATTGTTTTGTGTGTGTCCTCTATACCTTCAGTCAAGGTACTTTGAACTGGTGGGGAGTATAACAAATACAGAATTGTCTGTCAAGGTATGTATTCCTCATTGTGTCTGTTATGCTGTGCACATGAACCTTCTTCACGACATACCTGCGGGGAGCGCCGAGAAAATCAATGTGGTCATTGAAATCGGCAAGGGCTCAAAGAACAAATACGAGATAGACAAGGAAACGGGGCTGATTGCCTTGGACCGCACCGCGCACACGGCGCAGGACTTCCCTTTTGATTATGGCTTTGTACCGCAAACTCTCTGGGACGACGGCGACGCGCTGGATTGCATCGTGCTTACCACCTTCTCCCTCCAGCCGGGCGTCTTGGTGCGCGTGCGCCCCATCGCGATTATGCATATGATTGACTCGGGGGAGAAAGACGAAAAGGTCATCGCCGTTCCCATAGACGACCCGCGCTGGAATGATACAAAGGATTTACCCGACATCAATAAACATACCTTGCGAGAAGTAGAACATTTCTATTCCACCTACAAGAAATTGCAGAACAAGGAGGTATCCGTGTCTGGTTTCGGCGGGAAAGAGGCGGCGAAAGAAGCGTTTGAACGAGCCCGAAAACTCTATACCGAGAGCCGTCCGCGAGCATAATCCACTTGCATTTCTTCGCTAGAGAGGCATATACTAACGAGAGAGCAAAAATTGTTTACTAATATTTTATTTTTATATATTTCTATATGGATCCAAACCAAATGCCTCCGATGGGAGGAATAAGCGGCGAACCCAAGAAGGGAGGGACCGGCGCATTGATCGGCTCTTTGATTGTCATTTTGATTCTCGTACTCGGCGCACTCTACTTCTGGGGCGCGAAGATTGACAAAAACGGCGAAGGCCAAAACGCTGCAGAGAGCTCGGATACAACCAGCAATATTGACGCTGACTTCAACAACCTTGAGACCGTCACTTTGGACGAAGACCTCGGGGCACTCAATCAGTAGAGAAATTATATGTCTATCCTTATTCCCACTGTTATTGAAAAAACAGCCGGCGGCGAGCGCGCCTACGATATCTACTCGCGCCTCCTCAAAGAAAACATTATCTTCCTCGGCGGCCCCATAGAAGACCACACAGCAAATACCATCATCGCCCAACTTCTCTTTTTGCAATCAGAAGACCCGAAAAAAGATATTTCGCTCTATGTGAACTGCCCCGGCGGCGCAGTGTCGGCAACCCTCGCGATTGTAGACACCATGCGGCATATCAAAAATAATGTTTCTACCGTCTGCGTCGGGCTCGCGGCGTCAGGCGGCGCGATTATTCTCGCCGCAGGCGAGAAGGGCAAACGGTATGCGCTTCCCAACGCAGAAATTATGATTCACCAACCCCTCGGCGGGGCGCAAGGCCAAGCGACCGATATTGAGATTACCGCAAAGCAAATACTCAAAATTCGCGAGAAACTCAACAAAATGCTCGCCGAATATACCGGCAAGAATATCACGCAAATAGAAAAAGATGTAGACCGCGACTACTACATGTCCGCCGCCGAAGCCAAATCCTACGGCATCATTGATAAAGTGTTGGGGTAAACACAATATTTTGCGCATAGGAACGCAATATAGTACCATACGGTCGTATGGTAAAAAGAATACTCACTATCAAAACTCGGTATGGCGCATTTCGATGCTCGTTTGAGCCCGAAAAAGATATGGGCGGCTACACCGCTGAAGCACGAGGTGTATCGGGAGCTCTCTCATGGGGCAAAACATTCACCGAAGCCAAAAAAATGATCGTGCAAGCCATTGAGGGCGCGGTGGAGGCAAATGCTATTGCTGAAGCGGAAGAACGCGGCGCGGCGCGTATCACTACTACTCTACCAACACATCTTGCATTGGCATGAGTATACTCCCTGTTTTGGCAGCCCGAGCAGTAATGCAAAAACTTTTGCGTGCCGGGTTCCGGTTTCTATACGCAAAAGGTAGCCACTATTTCTTTCGGCATCCCATTACCAAAAAAACGACATCGGTGCCGATGCACGGAGGCAAAGACATCGGGCGCGGTCTTTTGAACAAAATACTCAAACAAGCAGGAATAACCGTAAAAGAATTCTTGAAATTGTAAACAGAGCAACTTTTGCGGAGTGCGGAGAGTTGTGGTAGAGTGAAAGCGTTCACTCTTTACCATGAATTTTTTCACTACCAATTTTTATGTCTTTGAAACTGGCTATCGCCCTCGCGGCGGCGGCGGGTCTTGTGGGCGTGGGGCTTGGCGCATACTTGCGATTCCTCATCTCTTTGGGCAAAAAGGGCTCCATGGAGCTCCGACTCAAAGCGATGGAACTCCAAGCACAGGAGGACTCCAAACGGATAACGCTTAAAGCAGAAGAAGACGCGGCGGCGCTCCTCAAGGATGCGCGCCGCGAAACAAAAGAAAAAGAAGAGGCGCAAAAAGCGCATGAAGCGCGACTCGTGAAAAAGGAAGAATTTCTGGACCGACGGCAAACTGACTTAGACAAAGAAGCTGAAGAACTCAAGGGAAAAATCAGCGAGGTTAAAAAAATAAAGGAACGCGCCGAGGCGTTGGAGCAAGAAAAACAAGCGACGCTTGAAAAAACAGCGCGCCTCTCGGAGGCGGAAGCGAAACAAACACTCATCGCCGCCATGGAACGCCGCCACGAGGAGGATATACTCGCGCGGATGCAGAAACTGGAACAAACCGGCGAAGAGAAGCTGGAGCGGCGGGCACAAGAAATACTCACGAGCGCCATCCAGCGCCTCGGCACCGCCGTCTCGGGAGAAATGCTCACTACCTCCGTCGCCATTCCCTCCGACGAGATGAAAGGCAAGATTATCGGCAAAGAAGGGCGCAATATCAAGGCATTTGAGCGCGCCACGGGCGTCGAGCTTATTGTGGACGACACGCCGGGCGCCATTACTATTTCCTCCTTCAACCCAATCCGCCGGCAGGTGGCGCGCGTCGCGTTGGAAAATTTGATTGCCGACGGGCGGATACAACCGGCAAAAATTGAGCAAATGGTAGAGAAAGCGCAGGAGGAAATAAACAAAACCATAAAAGAGAAGGGGGGGGCGGCGGCGTACGAGTGCGGCGTTATCAATCTCCCTCCCCCCGTGGTGATGATTCTCGGGCGGCTTCATTTCCGTACCAGCTATGGCCAAAATGTCCTCCAGCACTCCATTGAAATGGCGCACTTGGCGGGCATGATCGCGGCAGAAATCGGCGCAAACCCGAGCGTGGCAAAAGCAGGCGCCTTACTCCACGATTTGGGCAAGGCGATGGATCACGAGGTACAGGGCACCCATGTAGAAATCGGCCGGCGCATTTTGCAAAAATTCGGCGTCGATGAAGCGGTAATCAAAGCGATGCAGGCGCACCACGGCGAATATCCGTTTGAAACCCCGGAATCGGTCATCGTGCAAGTCGCTGACGCCATATCCGGCTCGCGGCCCGGCGCGCGGCGCGACACAGTAGAGAATTACCTCAAACGGCTGGAGGACTTGGAACGCATCGCGACCTCTGCAGGGGGGGTGGAAAAAGCGTACGCCCTCCAAGCAGGGCGCGAGATCCGCATTTTCGTCAAACCCCATGAAGTATCCGACCTAGAGGCAAAAAACATAGCCAAACATACCGCGGAACAGATAGAACGAGAACTTAAATACCCGGGCGAAATCAAGGTCACGGTTATTCGCGAAAATAGAGTCGTAGAATATGCACGGTAAACGAAATCCCATATAGGGCTTGCAAAATAAGGTGGGTGCGTGATAATAGAGGGGTGTCGTATTTCCATACATTATTAGATTATTAGTTTGCAAAGATTTCTATGAACAAATCAGGAATCGCGGATGCGGTGCATGCGTTGCTCAATACCACCAAGACGCAAGCCGAAGCAGTGGTAGATACGGTTATCGAGGCGATTATCTCCTCGCTCAAGAAAGGCGAGGAGGTCTCCATCGCCGGTCTTGGTATTTTCTCGGTCAAGCACCGAGCCGCTCGGACCGCGCGCAACCCGCGCACAGGCGCGACGGTAAATGTCCCGGCAACCAAGGTGCCGAAATTCCGCGCGGCAAAGGCGCTCAAGGAGGCGGTGAAGTAACAGGCACGAGCAAGTTAGGTGCTAGGCACTAATAGAAAGCCAAAACCCCCCGACGAGAGTCGGGGGGTTTTGCTATACGGGATTGCACTCGCTTGCGTTTTGCGGACGGCGGGAATTGAACCCGCGCCTCAACCTTGGAAGGGTCGCATACTACCGTTATACGACGTCCGCAATAAACGCCAGCGTATCAGAATTTCTGGTAGAATGTAAGCGTGTTTGCAAAGAAAAATAGAATCACGAGCGCAGAATTCAAAACATTGGGGCACCCCATACGCACAGAAAACCACCCCGGCTATACCCTGCGTTTCTATCATCTAAAAGATGCGGTCGCACCCAAATGCGCCGTAGTGGTGTCAAAAAAGACCGCCAGGTCGGCGGTCGCGCGCAATCGCATCCGCCGCCGCCTCGCGGCGGAGCTCACACAGCGCATTCTCGCGCTCTCTGGCGGCATGGCGGTAGTCGCGTACGCCAAAGCGTGATACGCTAACGGAAATGATTGCCTTCTTCCACGCCACTATCTACCAACCGCTCTACAACGGTCTCGTCTTTTTGATGGATATCATTCCCGGTGCCGACGCCGGGCTCGCCGTTATCGCACTCACCATTCTCGTTAAGCTTGTTCTCTTCCCTCTTTCAAAGCGCTCCATTGAGACGCAATTTGCGATGAAGCGCTACCAAGGAGAGCTGGACGCGCTCAAAAAACAGTACGGCAAAGACCGCGAGGCGCACGCGAAGGCGATGATTGCGTTCTATCGGGAAAAAAAGATAAATCCCTTCTCGGGGTTTCTCCTTCTCCTCATCCAACTCCCCGTCATCATCTCGCTCTACTATGTATTCTGGAAGTCAGGGCTCCCTGAAATAAACGAGGTGCTCCGCTATGCGTTCATCCCGAGCCCCGAGGTCAACATGCATTTTCTAGGACTGATTGACATTGCGGGTAAAAGTTTCATCCTCGCGGCGCTCGCGGGAATCACCCAATTCTTCCAAGTGCGCTTCGCGCTCCCCCCACCAGCCCCAGGGACGCGCGACGGCTCGTTCCAAGGAGAATTGATGCACGGGATGCACTTCCAGATGCGCTACATTATGCCGCTCTTCGCCGCCGTCGCCGCCTATACTATTTCCGGCGCCGTCGCGCTCTATTGGACCACAAGCAACCTCTTCGCCATCGGGCAGGAATTATATGTGCGACGGCGTCTCAATCTACAGTCGCAACAACCACAACGATAAATCATTTTTGTTTTGGAAAATGAGGTGTGTGTCGTCTGGGCTGATATCTACATTGAATGCATCGGCTCCATCTAAACTTATCACCACCAACGCACTCCCGGTCTCGGCATCAATTTCCCATATGCTATCCTGTGTCGCACTGACCCCTTGATACCACACATCAGGAAAACCCCGGGGTAGTGTCTCAGGAACCGCGCAATACGCTGTTGCGCGATGCTTCTTGCCCCACACGCACTTATCAGCGAGTGTCGCGAGCCCAAGCGCTATTTCTTCGCCACTAACCCGGCTTTTCACTACCAGCCCCGCGCCGCTCTCACCGACGCGCCCCACAAGGATATACTCGCCGGCGCGGTCGGGCAGTGCAGTGAGCCCCTCCGCGCTTGCGGCGAGGTCAAATACTCCATCTTTGGTCCTCACTGCGAGAGTGTGCCCCACTGCACCCACACTTGCGCGACTCGTGAGGTAGAGCATATTATTGGCGTTCCATGCCACCGAGAGATCTTTGAGCGAGAGCGAAAGGAGTGTGGAGCGGCGCGTACCGTCCGGCGCCGCCAATACGCCATCCACTCCCGATGAATTTTCTGACAAATAAAAAATGGTGTTGCCGGTAGGAGAAAAGGCGGTAGTGCGGATATTGCGGGGCAAAAATGAGGCGCGGAGCGCATCGCCCTCTTTCGCGCCCGCGGCGACACTCGCATAGAAGGTCTCAATCTGCGCGGCACCCGCCACTTCCTTCGCATACCGCACGAGCACCCCAAGCCCGTCGGGCCGCCAGAGCGCCTCAACAATCTCTGGAATGGTTTGATTGGAAATGCGCACAGGCTCCCCGCTCACCACCCCCGTTTCAAAAAAGTGTCCCGTGCCGCGCAGAGCATAGCGCACACGTGTCTCACCCGCTTTGGAAAAGAGCGCCGCTCCCGCCACGGGCTCGGTGGTGAGCTGCCGCAAACGCGGGCCCTCCTCTGTTTCTCCTTCATCTCCCAACCCAAATCCCCCTTCCTCTTCGCCAACCCCCACTCCCTCATCACCAAACTCACCTTCGGGAAAAGTGCCGCCTGCCCCGAGCGGAGTCGAGGGACCCGATGTACGCAGAAAAAACCACCAATACGCAAACACCCCCACGGCAACAAGCAACACCGCAACTATCACCCACACCACTTTTTTATTTCGGTTGGACATAGAAGTTTTTATAATACGCCCGCCCGGCCTCGAATATTGCCCGGGTTCACTTGACCACCCGGATTATTCTTGGGCAGACGACTTGTTCGAGCAGAAGTAACTGCTTGAGTCATATAATCTTCAAGTGCTGTTGCTTCTGCGTTCTTCCCCAAAGAACGCAATTCGTACACCGAATTACCCACTGACTGCTCTAAATCACGCAGCTCATTCTCATTTCCATTCGTGGTATACATAGCCGTCCGCGACGCTATCTCCACCCGCGCCATCTGATTTTCCAAAGCAGCCGCTTGTTCGGTAAATCCGTTTTTCACCAAAGTTGCTTTGTTCTGATTGGTCTCACTACGCGCCGCCTCAACAATTTGTAGCGCAGTCGCATTATTCGCCACCGTATCTTTACTTGCTTTTTCGTCATAGGTTATACGCGTCAACAAAGAACCGAGGGGTCCCAGTAACGCTGACCGCATCGGCGAGTTCGGTGCGAGAGTTACCCCCGTCGTCGAACATCGACCCAATCCTCGCAAACACTCCTGAATCTGCCCACTCGCTTGCCGTAACGCCTCGCTTGTATTTTCATACTTACGCACTTCTGTCTCCGCCGTCCGCAACTCTTGGAGCTTCGGCCGGAGCTCATTGAGCTCTTCTTCTAAAGCAGAGAAATTCGCGATTTCCTCGGGAGTAAAATCACCCTCTCGGAGTTTTCGCTCGAGTTCGTTAACCTTCTTCTCAACTGCATCAGCTTGTACTTTTATATCCTGCGCTTTGGAAGAAATCCTTTTCGTCCGCTCAAGTGCATCGTCAAGAAACTCTCCATAATGTTCAGCGGCGGTCGGGATACGCTGTTTCTTCACCGGATTGAGAGATGAGAGCGAGAGACCAATGTCCAGAAGACGCGGGTTGATGGTAAAGAGAAGCAACCACGAACCCAAGACAATCGCGCCGCCCATTGCGACATTCCATATTATTTCTTTGCCTTCTCCTTTTTCCAAAAACGCCTCACTGGTCGCGTATTTAAACCCGCCCCACACGAGCATCAGCACCGCCAAGATGCCAGCAATCCCGATACCCGTTTTGTATATCGTGGTGAGATAGTCAGAAAGAGAATTCGCCCCACCGATTCGGTAGGTCGTCTGCCCCTCCTCAAGCGGAGCAAGGAGCGTGTAATCGATTTGCGCAAGCGCAAGCACAGGCACAAAAAAGAAAACAAAAGCGAACAAAGTCCCGTGGGCGAACCTTGCGCAGCCCGACGGGGCGAGCAGAGCAATTCGCCAGCAGGCGAATATGTGTGTGAGTCCATGGGAGCTTTGTGAGCTTTTGTTCATAAACTAAAACTCCAACACCGTGCGCGCCTTGCCGACCTGGAACATCGCAGAGGGGTTCGTAACCTCCACACCGATATCCGCCCGCCCCGATCGGCCTTCGCGCCGAAACGCGGTGCTTTTCCCTATTGCCGCCACAAGCGGTACGCTGTTTTGCGTCCACTTATACTGCAAAAGTGCCTCGTCGCGGCGGTTGAAAAAGAAACTCCCGACCGCCAAACGCATTTCCTCTCCCATAAGTTTTGCAGAAGAAAGCGCGCGGTTCCAGAGCATCCCATAGAGCGGGTGCGCTTCGTAAAGGAGCGCTTGTGCGGGGGCAGCGCGCGCCACAATTGTGGCGCGCGCAACCGCCTCCCCATCAGGAGTCGCCGCTTCCACTTCTATCTCGGTCGCCCGAAACGGCGCGCGCGCCGTCCACACGAAGGTATCGCGCCCCACCCCCGAGCTCCCCTCGGGCACGCGGTCCAAAATACGCCACGTGTACACAAGCGATTTTGGGTTTATACGCACCCCCTTCGCATCGACAAAAAAGGGAACCGCAACCACGCGGGCGCTTCCGTGGTACGAGGAAAGTGAGCGACCGCGATAAAACGGTGGCGCGGTACTATCCGCCTCTACCGCGAGCACTACTGACGAGGACGGCAAGGCGGCAAAGGAAAAAATGGGAACGAGTATAAAAAGCGAGCCGAGGGCGCATATTTTGCGGAAACTTGCGAGCGCGGCTGGCGCGAGCACGAGGAATTTTTTAGCAAAAAAATATCCGTGTTCCGCAAAGTATGCGCCGAGGCGAACATTAGGTAAATGTCTCTGCATAAATATATTGTATCACGCCGCCTGCGCCTTCAGTTCCTCTTTGGCGCGTTTAATCGCCAACAATTGTGAGGGGTCGCTGGTGATAATCTGGTCCTCGGTGTAAGAGGCAATAATCTTGATCGCCACATGCTTGAGGCCAACAAAGAAAAGCCCCTCCCCCACATCCGACTCCAGGAGCAAATATTTCTCCTCATCGGTAAGGTTGAATACCTTCTGAACCCTCTCTATCACCGCAGGCGACTGCTTGAGAAGCATCTGGATAGAAGAGTTGGTCACAATCGGCAAGCCGTAGGGCGAATTGAGAAAATCATCCACATCTTGGGTAATCGTCGCCACCCCGAGGAAATATTTGCGCCCGCGTTTGGCGACTGAGAGCAAAAACGACGCCGTATCCTCGCTCCGCATCATCCACCATGCCTCGTCTACAATCAGCAGTCGTCGCTTGAGCTCGCGCCGCACTGCATTCCAAATGTGGTGCGTTACGATATAGGTCGCGATGGACTTGAGCTCGTCCTCCATATCGCGAAGCGAAAAAACGACGAGATTGCCGGTGATAGAAACATTGGAAGGGCGGTTGATAAAGTTCGCCCAAGTACCCTTCGTGTACTTGATAAGTCGCGTGCGAATATGCTCCGCGCCCTCCATCCCCGCGAGTATCTGCTCAAAATCAGAGAGGAGCGGCGGCTCCGTTTTACCGAAATCGGAATCGGGAGTAATGTTTTTGAGCGCATAGGTCTCCGTTATCGCACGGTCTACGAGCGCATCTTCTTCGGGAGTGAGCCCACCGAGCATAATACGGAAGAGTCCCACCAGCGAGATGATGTGCGAGCGGAGCACATCGCTGGGCGCCTCGTCTTCGCGCGGCGTGGGTAGGTCAAACGGGTTGATGTGATGCTCGGAGGTAAGCGAAATTGAGAAAAACTTGCCCCCCACTGCTTCCGCTAAATATTGATACTCCTTCTCAGGGTCTATCACGATAACCTCGGTGCCAAACATGAGCGTCCGCAAAATCTCCAACTTCATCATGTACGACTTGCCGGCACCCGACTTCGCAAACACCACGCTGTTGTAATTCTCTAAAGAATAACGGTCAAAGAGCACCAGCGACGAATTATGCCGGTTGATGCCGTAAAGAATGCCTTTGTCAGAGGTAAGATCAAAAGAGATAAACGGGAAAAGCGACGAGAGCGGTCCCGAATTGAGTTTGGAATGGACGAGAAGCTCGTCGTTGCCGAGCGGCGCCACAGACCGGAACCCCTCCGCCTGTTGGAAAAGTGCCGGTTTGACATACACCAGTTTCGCCTCAAGGATTGATTTGATTTCGCTCTCTACTTTTTCCAATTCTTCTTCTGTATCGGCATAGACGGCAAGGTAGAGCCCCACATCAAATATCCGCTCCTGCGCCTGCTGGAGTTCATCGCGCAATTTCTCCAAATCCTGGTACGCGGTCTCCAACTGCGGGTCGCGCACAAACCCTTTCTCCTCACGCATATGAATTTGACTCTGCACCTCGGCGACTTTCTTCTGGAATTGCTTGAGTACTTTCCCTGTTTCCACCGGGTGGACAAAAATGGAGACATCAAATACTTTGTCCAAGTTGATAATAGGGCTAAACCACCCCGCCGTGAGAAATCGCGGATAGGAAATGACGAAATACGAACGCGCCACCTTCTCGCCCATATTGAGGGTTTTGGGAGTAATTTTGAGCGCGGCGGGCGCGAGCACATCGCGGAGTTCCAGCACACCCGACTGATATATTTGCTCGGGCAAAATCGGAGTAATCTCTTCCTCCTTCTTCTTGGGTTTGAAAAAATCAAGCAGTCCCATAAGATGCCGGCTTCTGTTCTTCGCCGGGGTTAAATAATTTATAAAACAATTCTATTTCCTCGTCGGTGCCAAGCCGCGCCGTACGCAAGCCACAGCGCGTGAGCCCCTGCTCCACCACCGCAATGCGTTGTTCCAATTGCGTGCGACTCTCGTTGAAATCAGCTGCAACAGCCGCCGGAGCGGCACTTTTACTACGGATACCCACCGGCAACCCACCCCGTAGCTTCACCGGAGTGGGTGAATACGGGACCACGATGAAAAACGACTTTGACATAATCGCCGTACTTTCGGTAAACGAGCGCACAAAACCGATATATTCGCGCGTCTGAATCTGAAGAAGCTCCGATTCTTGTTTTTTGACCCGTTCCTCCAAGAGCGCGAGGTAGGGGCGGACATCAAACCGCCGCGAGTGCACCACAATCTGCACGGCAAAGTCCAAAGTGTTGAGAAAATTTTGGAACTGGAGCAATATCGCCTGCTGGTTGTCCTCTGACTTGAGCGCGAAATTAACAGACGACACCATCAAAACGATCCGCAAACCCCCATCGCGAAGCACCACAACGCCGTCGCGTATTTCGCTGATGGGTACAAACTCTTGAGTTGGTTTTGCAATCGGCATTTTTGTATTGTACTACTCACTACTCACTACTGACTACTCACTTCCTGGCTGTCGTGTGCGTCGTGTCTAATGTCCAGGTAAGATCACGCAACTTACCTTCGCTCAACTTGGGCATAGCCAACGCCGCCTCAGATGTTTTCTGCGCGGCTTGCTTCGAGCTTTGTCGAGAAGGCACCTTGCGCCACAGGTACAATTTCTCGCCGATATAAAAACGCACTGCCGCCTCAAGCACAATAATAAAGGGCTTACCGTTAACTTTCCAAAATGCCAAGGCAAGCACAAAACCCACAACCACCACCATCGGGATAATGGCGATAAAGAGGGGCAGAAAACGATAGAGAAGAAACACGAGCCCCGCGCCGCCGGCAAGGTAGATAAACTGCTTGACCGTAAAAGGTCCAAACAATTTATCTTCTATATCTATAAATTGTGGCGTCTGATAGCGCATAGTTATGTAAGAGGTTCGCGGTAGGGGTCGGTATCGTACTTTTGCGGAATGGGTTTAAATCCACCCCCCGCTTCGCTCCCCCCTCCTTTACTAAAGGAGGGGGGTTGGGGGGGTGGATTTTGGTCAACAGACGCAGGCACACTCGGCACAAAACGCAATCCCTCACTTGCAACCCCTCCTGCCTCCCCGAAGGGGAGGTTACCTCCACTTCCCTTCGGGAAGGGGGTGGGGGGGATGGGTTGTCCTGCCGGCGTATTCATCTTCCGTAATATTTCTCTCACTGGCCGAAATATTTCCATATTCGCCGCCTGTCCCACCGCGAGCGCTCGGTCGCGCGGGAGGCGCAAGCGATGCGTGAGATGATCTACAAATTCGTGCGGCTTCGTGAGTCCAATCATCACCAACCCCGCCTCGCTCACCAGTTCCCCCGTCTCCTCAACATTGAGCCCAAACTTGCGCGCAATTTCTTGCAAACGCGAGAGAAACCCGACGCTCTCTAAGGCGTCGCGCACCTCGCGCGGTGTTTTGCGATATGCTTCTGCAAGTCGATTATCGTCGTAGGCGGTGCCGCGACGGATGTCGGTGAGAAGGGTTTGGAGGGTGGAAACAACCCCTCCCCCCGCCCTCCCCGAAGGGGAGGGAGCTACAGGAACTTGTTTGCGGATGGGAACGGGGCGGGACTGGTTAAATCCACCCCCCTCGCCCCTTTCTCCTTTTGACACAACATCCTCCGTCCCGACTATCGTCGGGACACCTCCCTCAAGGGAGGACTTTGTTGGACTCCCCCCTTGAGGGGGGGTTGGGGGGATGTTCTTTAATATCTCCCTCTCCACCTCCGCCGCGATCGCACTGGCTTTGCTCGGCGGAATATCCAGCTCAACCGCCAATTCGTGCGCGAGTTCCGCGGGCTTGAGTAATTTCAAAAGCACCAACCCAACCGCGCTCGCGAGTGCACTTACTTGCTCGGAAGATAGTGAGTGAGTCGCCCCTACCGCCCGGACTTTACTCCCAACCTCATCGGAAAACAGGTACTCCTGCTCGCGCTCGGAGAGTTTTTGAAACTGCTGTCTTAGTTGTGCGCTGGTGTATTTCATATAACGCTACCGGGAGATAGGCGAGGGGGGGGTGGCGCTCCAAACAAGTCCTTGCCGGGGTCCGATGCGCGGAACTGAACAAGTCGTTGTTGATTTGCCGTCAATCCGGCTTTGCCGCGCCACCCGTCAATCGTACTGCTCAGAGTGGCCAAAGTTGTGTCGAGAACCTTATTTTGCTTACCCATCTCTTGCAGGTCCTGCTTAGTCAACTGACTAATTACCACTTCCTGTCTCAAAATAGTTTGTTCGTCAAAATTGGCTCGCTCCTTGAAGCCGTATTCTTTCATACGCGCTTCCACTACTTTTCTCGCCTCATCGCGTTCGCTCGTCGGAAGTGCTGTATCCTGGGCTTTCCTTATATGGGTTGCAAATTCGCTATAGCGCGCTACCTCAACTGCATCTCGATCTTCTTTATTCATTTCCTCATTACCTTGTATCGCCATATATTGGCCAGTGGTCAAGAACGGCGCCAATTTCGTAGCAAGAGCGGCACTAAATTGCTTGACTTCCTTTTCGGACACTTGGCTTAGAACTCCCTTGAGTTTGTTCAGGTCGGTCTGATCGTCAGCGCTCAATGCCGTTCCTTTTGCCTGCGACTCGCTGACGCGTCCCGCAAGTTTCGTCAAATCCTTCTCTTTTAATTCAGAGAGCGTATCCAGTTTCTTTTCGCGCTCCGTTGCCGCTTCGTCTTTCCTTGCTTCCTTCTTCGCCTTCTCCGTTTTCTCTCGTTCTTCCGCCGAAAGTTTGTTTCTCATCTCGTCAAATCGCCCTTGTGAGCTCCCTCCCTTAAAGACATCCATCTTCACTCCTTCTTGCTCCAGCGCTGCTCGGTCGCGTGCGGAGAGTTTTTCATACATTTTCTCCTGCATCTTCCTATCAAGGGACGCAAGATAACGCGCTTGGTCCTCGGGCTTGCTGCGTTTCGCTTTCATATTCTTCTCCGCCTCTTCCTCCCCCACCTGGAAGAAGGTACCTTTCTCCTGCTGTTCTTTGTAGCTCTTGCCGCCGCCGACTTTGAGATTCTGCATTCGGTCTGCCGCGCGCAAAGCCGCGCGGCCGAGAGGTGAGGTCGTGCCCTTGAGCCCGCTCGTCATCGCGCCCGCCGCGCCGCCGAGCGCGCGCGCCGCAATACCACCCACCCCACCCGTCACGAGCCCGAGAGCACCCATCCCTATCATCTTGCCTATATCTATCGTCGCCGCGCCGAACTTGCACCCGAGCGCCTTGGGAATTTTCGTCGTCACGCCGATAATCACGATAAGGAAAATATAGTTGATGATAATACCGACATTGTCGGACGCAGGAGCGGTGAGGAGCGCGGAAAATGATGCTTGATTGCCGCTAATCTGGAGCAGCGAACCAAACCCGCCTTGCTGTATTGCCTTACCCACCACATACGCGAGCGCCATATAGAGAGGGGCAAAATAGGTCTGGCAAAAGAGCTCATCCCACCATTGCCCCGCGAGCCCTTTCGCCTTACTGCTCGGGAGCGCGTAGGCGGCAAACGCGAGCGGCGCCATAATAAGCAAGAACATGAGCACCACCGCGCGGATGACAAAGTAGTATGCAGCGACGAGGAATACGCCCGCGGTAACAAGAAAGAATACCGAGCCAAAAGCGGTTACAATAAATATTTTTTTAAATTGGTGAAAAAAACCGGCGACCTTCTCCAAAGAAAGTCCGCCCGTCCCCGCCTCACCCATAAAGGTCTGGAGCTTGAGGCCCTCCATATATACATCAGAGAGCCCCGCTTTCCCTATCACTGCACCCGTAGTCGCATCTTCCAAATTCGGGCGCATATTGTTGTAAAAGTTGAGCGCCAAAATGTTGCCGGAGTCAATAATCGCCCCCGCGATAAAGAGCGAGAAGTTGATAAGAAGCGCCATCAGCACCACCCACCCAACCAGTTTTTTACCCTCGGCGGCTCCAATCCCGAGTATCACCCGTATACCTACCCAGAGGAGGACGAATATAAAAAAGAGGTTGGCGACATCCCGAAACACCGTCCACCCCTCGCGCACAATCGGAATCGTGGACATGAGCGCACTCATTTTGGTAATACTGATATCTACCGCGTAGTTGAGTATCAGACCAGCAAACTCTAAAATCTGCGCAAAAAACCCCATCATCACATTCCCCATCTCGGCGAGAAGGAAGGTAAAACAATCCAAGAGCCCACCCCATGCGCAGCTCCAGCCGCTCGGCTGGCCCGTCCCCGCCGGCTGGCTCCCCGGCTCCAGCGCAAAAGCAACCCCCGCTCCCGAGAGAGCGACCCCGACCATGAGCGCGATGAGCAAAAGTTTTTTCATTGATGTTAATCGGGCGCTTTGATAGTCATCGTACTCGCGGCGCCCGGCACTCGTACGCCCGCGGTGTCAACTATCTCGGTAATAAGCCCATAGCTTCCCTTTGCTCCGCTCGTTGGTGTAAATTCATACCCAACAGCAACCCGTTCTCCCGCCGCCGCAGAGAAGGACTTGACTGTCCGGTAGGTAGTGGGGTGTGTGTGAGTAAACTCTTCTTCAAGCTTGACTTCGCCTGTTGCTTGATTTTTCACCCGCACCAAAATTTTGCCAAACGCCTGTTGCGGCGCAAAATCTTTATATTTTCCATCCTCCCAATGCGTCACAAAAACACCAACGCGCACATTGGCGAGCGGTTCGTTGACGGTAAACACCGGGCCGTCAATCTTGAGTTCAACATTCCTCTGCGCCGACACCGCCGGTTCCGCGCTTGATGCAGGAGAAGGAGGAGGAGGAGGAGGAGGAGGAGTTACCGCGGTTGAGGGAGGACTCCCGGGTAGCGGTGCACTGCCCTCGGTCCCATATACCTCTACTTCAGCAAGCCCTAAGATACAGTATTGACACTTTTTCTGAATACGCACCGTTTGTCCCACCACATCAATTGGTTGAATCGCCAATGGAACAGTGGACCTACTATTCACAGCAATCTCGCGGGTAAAAACCACCGTACCACTCTGCACACGCGTGTCTGTATTGTAAATGGTGAGAGTAAACAGAGGACCAATGCTGTCATTATCATATGCTCGATCAGTCGGAGCATATACACGAACTTCTTTTATCGTACTCTGCTTGCTCAAATACACCTCCCAATAGGGGTCAGCTTCGCGCGCGGTAAAAAAAGCGCACATCATTTTGGTATAGCAATGCGACCCACCTTCTTTTACACCATTGACCACATTATTGGACGCGTACATTTGTATATTTTCGTATAGCGACGACTGGTGTGTTACTTGGTCGGCCGCCAAATTTATGAGCTGTATGGTACCGCGGGAGGTAGGTATCTTTCCTTCAATCTTCCCTCTTTCCTGCTCAGCCGAGTCCTTCTCCTTAATAGCGCTCCGCAGGGCGGTGGTCGTCGCGGACTTATCGTCCTCCTCAGCAAATTTGTTGATTTGCTCAGGTGTACGGTTAATCATCTCCGCAATAATCGGCGGCGGCTTACCCGCGACGCGCGTACCGATACTCCGCAACCCGCCGCCGGAAGAGAAAATCTGGCGCAAGCCGAAATTAATCAGCGCGCCGAACACTTCATTTATTTCGTCCGCCACCTGCAAACGACCTTCCATCATACCGAAAGTGTTGTTGAGCTTCTCCTGCACGACCGACCCCGGGGTCTCTATTTTGTATTTCACGCAATCATGCCCCCCTTGTGCATTCTTCTTTATCGCCTGTGCCACACATTTTTTCTTAGAGAGAAACCCCGCGCCGTACGAGAGGTCACGGAGCACTTCGTTCGCGCGTTGCACCATCTCGGTATTGAGCGCGTCCGAGGCGATAAGAAACGCGCCGAATTGGTTGTTGCGCGGATCGGAGGTGAGTGCATTCCAGGTGCGCCACCCGCCCGAGGCGATAAACGAACCGTTGGTAAAGGCGTCATACACTCCCTTTTCTATATCTGAGAGACGGCACCCGATATAATCCTTGCGCGAAGCTCTCGTCGCCACCGACAAATTAAACCGCAACTGCAAGTCAAACGGGCTGCAGAGAAGCGCGCCAAAGGGACCCAATTGTGTTTCTATAAAGTTACCCGCTGCCTCATCGCCCACCCCGACAAAAAACCCGGCAGGGTCGGTGACAAACGCAGGCCCGCCCTCAAAGTCATTGTTTATCCAATCAATAATAGAACCCGTGAGTTGGTCTATCATAGCTTGACCGAGCATATATGCGACTGTGTCGCCGATGCACTCTTTGTTGGTTTGCGCCGAATTCTCAAGCGTCAGTTTGGAGAGTTTAAATGCGGTAATAAAATCCACTTGTATCGGCACCGCGCGCGGGTCAATACCTTCTGCCTGAGGCGTCGGGATACACCCAAAGAGCGCATGTGTGCGTTCGGGTACAGCAAATCCAAAAAGCAAGAGCGCCGCGATAGAAACGAGTGATATGAAAAAGTGTTTGCAACGCATAAAGTCCCCGCATATCCCGCGAGGCGTCTCCGATGCGTCTTATTATAGCAAACACAAAAAAGGGCACCTGTGTAAAACACAGAACCCCTCTCCCGTACCCTCTCCCCAAAGGGGAGAGGGAATACTCTACATACACTCCCTTCCCTTTAGGGCGGGAGCAGGAGGGAGGGGTTCATTCTCCCACCACCCGCCACAGCGCATACCCTGCTTCATTTTCTCTAAACAATACACCATGTGTCTCAAAAAAGGTCCGGAGTTCGGAGAGCGCCGACGCGAATCGTGGCACCGCCTCAAGATAGCGCGCCGTGCTCGCGAGCGCGCGGACGGGATCGTCAAACGCCTGCGACATCCCCCGAATACTCTCGCTTATTTCGGCAGCGGCGTTCGCGGCGCGCAAGTGCGGCGCAAGTGCCCCCGCAGGAAGAGGAACGCGGGCAATCGCTTTCGCCAATTGCCCATACGCAAGCGCAATGGGAGTCATCTGCACTACATCAAGGCGCGCCGTTTCTTCGTTTGGGTCTTTGAGCACGCGTTCAAAAATGACGAGTTCGTTCTCGCGCACAGGCCACGGGCGGGCAAACACAGCGCCGAGCGCATTGCCATACGCGCGTAATTCTCTCTCCTCCTCGCTCGCCAAGACGGCGAGGTCCTTTTCGGTAAACTTTTCCGACGCGCGTTCTGGCACACTCGCCGCCGCCGCCCCCACCAGCGACTGGATTTCCGCCTCGGTGAGCGCCATCCCCTGACGGCGCGTAGAAAGATAGGTCGCAAACAATTCCCGCGCGAGGCGCTCGGTATCAAGAACTTCTTTTTTTGATTCTGAGTTCACCTTCGCCGCACGGAGTACCGGATCTAAAAGATCATCTGGTCCCGCCACCACCGGGTTTCTCCCTTTTTTTATTTCCTCCGCATCACCCGTCCCATCACCATCAGTGTCCGGCACACTGGGGTTGGTGCGCCATAACTCCTCTTCCCAGTCCTTCAGCCCATCGCCGTCGCTATCCAATATGAGCGCCGCGGCGCCGAGCGCCGCGGCTGGGCTCTCTTTTTGCATTATTACTTCGTCGCCGAGATTAGCGTATTCGCGATATATCATCCAACCACCCGCCACCACGAGACATACACCGCCCAAAAACACAAGAAGACGCTGGCGCATCATAAATTGAATATACTGCCCGGCTCGGACGCGTCAAAACGGACGCCGGAGGAGGCGAAGAAGGCGGCGGCGTCGCGGAGCGACGCCGCCGCCGCCAAAACCGCAGCGCTATACGCGCTCCATCCGGAACCGTCGGTGATACCGGTGGTTTCCTCCGCCACACGGGAAACCGCCCTTCCCACGGCGCGAAGTGAGTCGGCAATTGCTGTGTTGAGATAACCCGCACCTTCTGGAACAACAAGCGCCGCGATACGCGCCCCCGCCCCCTCGTACGCGCGGGCGAGCGCGCCGAGCTCGACGCGCGTGCTGTCCTTCGGCTCTTTCGCCGCGCGCTCCAAAAGTGCCGCTTGCGCGGCATAGACCGGCACACCCGCCGCAAGTGCTGCTGCAAGCGCATTACCGTAGGTGTGGAGAAGGGAAGATGGTGTTTCTGTAGAACCTGTCACCGGCAGTTCTATTTTCTCAAATCCTCCCCCTTCCCCCTCCTTTAGTAAAGGAGGGGGTGAGAGGGGTGGATTTTTTGGTCCAGCAGGAGAGTGAACCCGAGGCGCCTCCCCCGCATCCATCGCGCCAGTCCCCGCAAGCGCCTCTTCCCAATCGGCAAAGCCGTCTCCATCAGTATCGGGGTACGCCGCTGGAGAAACAGAGAATGCGCGCGTGAGTTCTCGCTCCACCGCAAACGGCAACGCCTGCTTTTCGCGCACCACCCACGAGAGCAGGAAAGCAACCACCACTGCACCCACGACCATTGCGGCAACTTTTTTTATCAATGCCATGCGGGCAGTATAACACTTCCACGCGTGGTACAATGGCGATATGCGTTCACTCTCTTTTATCCTCTTTCTTGTTCTGGTGATAAGCGTATACGCTCTCGCCCCTCTTGCACACGCACAGTTTCAATTTGTAGACCCACTCGCCGCCTTTACCCCCTTCGGCGGTATGGTAGGCACCGTGCTCCCGGTATGCATCAACGGCGTGGTGGAGGTATATATGACTCCCTTTACACTCACACCACCACTCGTCCTCTACGGAGCCGGCTCATTCTCATACTCCTACGGACCACCTCTACACGCCGGGCAATTTCTTATCGGGCGCTTGATGCCTCTCGTGCTCCCCTGCATTATTCTCATCCCCTGTACTTTTGGCATGTGTCCTTTTCCTAAAAGCTTTGGCCCGCCCATCTTTTTCCACGGCTCAAGCATCTAACACAAGACGCCCCCACTCTTTCAACGAAACATTTTCGGCGCGCGCGTTTGGTGCAATACCGCACGCCAGAAGAACAGAAACCGGCACTTCCAGATTGCGGAAAAGTAATTTGCGCGGATGAGAGAAGCCGCGCTTAAGCAGAGAGAAAAAGGTACTTTCGGAAACACCCACAAAAAACTCCTTAGAAATATTCTCTATTGCGAGTATCGCCGAATCCACTGCGGGCGGCGGCTCAAACGCCACCGCCTCTACCACCCCAACCATACGCGGTGTTCCATAACACTTCACGCTAATAGAGAGAATGGACTCTTTACCATTTGGGGCAACAATCCGCTCCGCTACTTCATTTTGCAAAAGGAGTGTCATAGAAACGGGTTGGGTATCGGTCTGCAAAAACTTTTTTAAGAATGCGCCGGTGATGTAGTAGGGAATATTTGCAACCAGTTTGTAGTGAGTAGTCAGTAGCGAGTAATCAGAGAAATCAAGAATATCTTGATTACACAATACTAACTTGCCGGAGGCAATCTCTGTAGTGAATTTTTTTTGCAAAACCAGAATGAGACGCGAGTCCTTTTCTACCGCGACCACGCGCGCCGCGCGTTCCAGGAGCAACGCGGTAAGCGCGCCGTCTCCCGGGCCCACCTCCAGCACGGTGTCGGTGGGAGAAAGACGCGCCGCATCTGCAATCATCTCCAATGCGCGCGCATCACGCAAAAAATGTTGTCCGAGGTGTTTCTTGGGTCTCATATAAATGTTCGGGAATGTCAAAAATAAATTCCGAGGGGGCACTCACTTGCCGCGAGCCAAATACACTCCGCATACCCGCATACGAAAGATACACTTTTTTGCGCGCGCGGGTAAGCGCGACATAGAAGAGCCGCCGCTCCTCTTCCGCTTCTTCGGATGTCGCGCGCTCCGCAAAAAGCCGCTCGTGAGGAAAAAGCCCCTGCTCCAAACCGGTAATAAACACACAATCAAACTCAAGACCTTTTGCCGCGTGCACGGTCATCAAACGCACCCGGTTTTGCTCTTCTTTTATCTCATCTTGGTCAGAAGCGAGCGCGGCATCATCAAGTAATTTCTCCACCGCCTCCCTCTGTACCATGCCTGCATACCGGCGCGCAAAAGAAACAAGTTCTAAAATGTTGAGAAGCCGCTCCTCGCCTTCGTCTCCCCCCTCTTTGAGCGCGCGCTCCAAACCACTCTCTTTGAGAATAAAAATAAGTGCGTCAGAAAGCGAGAGTGTTTCTAGTTTCTCCTTCGCGCGCGCGAGCAACGCGCGGAGTCCCACTACCTTCGCTTGCAATGCGGGAGAAAGTTCCGCTTCGCGCCCCGCGAGTACCTTAAGGAGAGTTACTTTGCCGATACCCCGTGAGGGAACATTGGCGATACGCGCAAAACTTGTTGCATCGGCCGGGTCAAGCGCGGCGCGAACGAATGCGAGCATATTTTTAACCTCTGCGCGTTCAAAAAACCGCACCCCTACCACCTGGTACGGAATATCCGCATTCAAAAACGCCTCCTCCAGCGCGCGGCTTTGGAAATTGGCGCGGAAAAGTACCGCAATCTCCCGCGCCGACACACCCTCTGCGATGAGCGCGCGTGCCGAGTCGGCAATCCACTCTGCCTCGCTCGCTTCGTCATAGGCGCCATACACCGCAATTTTTTCTCCTCCCTCGGCGCGCGTGAAGAGGTTTTTCTCAAGGCGGTGGCGGTTTTTCTTGATAATTTCGTTTGCCGCAGAGAGAATGTTTTGCGTGGAGCGATAATTTTCTTCAAGCAGGATTGTTTTTGCGTTCGGCCAGTCGCGCTCAAAGTGGAGCAAGTGTTTTATAGAGGCGCCTCGCCAGGTGTAAATATTTTGGTCTATATCTCCCACTACGGCAATATTTTTGTGCACCGCGGCAAGGAGCCGCGCAATCTCGTACTGCACGCGGTTGGTATCCTGGTATTCGTCTATGTGGAGATAGCGCCACCACCGTTGGTAGTGCGTGCGCACCGTGTCTTCCTTTTGCAAAAGAAGCATTGTTGTGAGAAGGAGGTCGTCAAAGTCCAACGCCTTTTCTTCGCGCAGAACTTTTTCGTACTCGTTCCATATCGCAGAAACGACGCGTGGAAAGTATTCGTTCTGTCCCGCCGCCCCGTAGTCGGTGCGCGTCCTCCCTTCTCCTTTTTCGCGCGAAATAACCGCACATATTTTGCCCGGCTCAAAGTTTTTTGGGTCAAAGCCCGCCGCCTCGGTTGCTTTTTTCACGGCGCGTTTTGACTCGTCGCGGTCAAAAATCACGAACCGGCGCGGGAGCCCTGCTAATGCCGCGTGTTCGCGCAGAATACTGACGCCAAGCGAGTGGAAGGTGGAGATGAATGGGGAGGCACTAGGCGCTCGGTGGTAGGCGCTAGGAAAGTCAGTACGCAAAAGCCCGGAGACCCGATTGCGCATCTCCCCTGCCGCTTTGTTAGTGAAGGTAATCGCGAGAATGGATTCGGGGAGGACTCCGCTTTGTATAAGGTGTAGAATCCGATGCGCAATTACCCGCGTTTTGCCCGCACCCGCACCCGCGATAATAAGAAGTGGTCCTTCGCGATGCTCCACTGCCTCGCGTTGGCGCGGATTCAAGACTTCTTTTTCCATTGCTCAAAAAGCATAACACCCGATGTTTCAGATTCAAACATCGGGTGTTTGCTTATAAGCTTTTGAATAACTTTTTACATTTTATCTCCCCCCAAAAAACGCCTTGAGAAACTCCCACACATCGGACGACAGCACCGTTCCCGCGCTCGCGCCAGAACTGGATGGCGGAAGGATATAGATGTAGGAATCGGTGAAGTCAGACACACCTGAATCAAGGTCGGTTACTTTGAGATATATTGGTTTAGAACCCGCAGCACCCACGAACGGCTCGTCTCCCTTGAAATCCCAGCGGACATTCATAGAGGGGCCGGATACCGCCGTCTCGGGCGAGATAGCTGTACATTCTGTTTTGTTCACGCACGCCTCCACTTTCACCCGCGAGACCCCGGACGAAGTGAACGAAACGAATGCATTCCCCGGCGCGCCATAGGAGTTCAAGGGTCCGGTAACGGTGATGGTTGCCGCAGACGCACCTGTGCTTGGGGCTGTGGGTGGAACACTTGTTGTTGGCTTTGCAACAATTTCTACCTTTTCTGATGCAGAACAGTTATCGCTTTCGTTCGTTTCGGCGATTAAATTGGCTTCGCCAGTATCCGCACACACCCGAACATAGTACTGGCCATGCGGTATCGCCTTCCATGTATAGGAAACATTTCGCGAAGCACCCGGTGCAAGGTCGGCCACATCTTGTAGAGGTGCCTTATCCGTCCATGTCGAGTCGTCTCTCGATGCCTGTACCTGATTTTGGAAGATGCCTTTTACAGCTCCAGAACCAATATTAGATATGGAGGAACTTATAGTAAATGTTCCTTCGTAGTACTTGCGGCTTCCCGCACGCTCTCCAGAAAATTCCGGCGTACCAGCGATAAGGTTTGGCTTTTCTGTCAGCTGCGTGGAGGTGGGGGCGGTGATGGTGAAAGGGGCGTCACTTTTGTCTTGTATAGCCAAATTGGTTCCCACAATATGTGTCCCAATTACTGCTCTGTAGTCACTACCGCTTTTTGTTGCTAACGGAATGACCACAGAAGATGACCTGTCGTTAACAGACACATCATAATTATATGCAACTACGCCCCGACTAGCACTCTCAATGGTGACGGTGATTGGAGTTCCGCTTGGAATATCCAATGGTTTCCAGGTAACAAGTATTGTACCCCCCGCAATATAACTCTCTCCTCCATTTGGCGAAAGGACAGTAATGGAGGGCTGCGCGGAGGCGGCTCCCGGGAGCGGGAGTGACGGCGGAGCGACGTTTTTTGTGGGCGGCAGACTCAGCGCATCTTTATCGGTTGCTAATGCTTTATCTGCTGCGCCATAAAATCTTGCAACCGCCCCGATTAGTTGTGCACTTTCTGTGGAGTTGGTAAACTTGACGGCATTGCTATATTTTCCATCATCTGCGCGGAACATTCTGAACTCTTTGTTACAACGGGACACATCTTCACCAGGAAGATTTGCTTCCACACCCCGAGGGCACTGAATCTCCAAAGTAACGGCGCTCGGGTCAAAACGCCTGCCATCAAAAGTTGCGTTATATTGAACATAGCCACTCTCCAGTGAAAGTCCGGGGCCGTTTGTTGAAGAAAGAAGGGCGAAAGATGCCTGTACTGCCGCGGGTGTCGGCTGTTCGCGTTCAGTTTGCGTTGGTTGCGGTACGGGTTTGGTGACAACTGGCGTCGAGATTTGCGCACTGCCCGCCACATTCACAATCACGGAATCATCAGCGCGGTTGCCCTCGCGGTCTACACAGGCGACCTTGATAACAACACTGCGAGAGATGCGGCCAGAGATGGTGCCGCTGGGTTTGATGTCATTCCTGCTCCAGTTGCCGCGACAGCGAGAGGCGCCTTCGCTGGTCCACGAGACCACAATGCGAGTTCCGGGAGAGACGGTGACTGGCCCCTCCTGCCTATTTACCTTGAGATCCACCGACACTTCGTTATCAAAGATACCACCACCGAAGTCGTCAAAATTGCTCTGTGCGGCTGCAATGCCGCCGACTGCTAATAAAGAGAGAGTGATAATACTGCCTACCAACGCGCGTGTAGAGGTTTTCATATGCTCTCTATCATATAACCCCCCCCCCCCGACGCAAAAAAGGCAAGTGGGGATAACTGATTGACCAGAGCTATCTCATTTGCTACCATAAAAGCGCTAGAGAAATCAGTTTGTCTGCAGATGGCTTGGTTAAGCCATTTTTTCTTGAACACCAGAATGAATAGTAGCTAAACTTTGGCTTATTCTCAAACACTACTCTCTGCACCCACTCATAGCCGCTTTTTTCCTTACCACGCTCATCACTCCCAGCGTCGCGCAGGCAAGTACGCGTTCCTTTTTTGGCGAGTGGTTCGGTGCGCGCGCGGAAGCGGCGGCACGGCGCGAAGTGGAAATGGGAAACTCCCAAACCATTGAGCTCCTCCGCCCCGCGCTCAACACAAACCCCAACCCCGCCAAGGGCGGTGGGGACACGACTATCGTCGGGGGGGTGGCGCTCCTCCCCGAATCCGGACCGCTCGGTACCGCCGCGGACATCATAGAAGGCAACCCCCATGGTTCTATCAGTATTTATATCGTGCGCGAAGGCGACACGCTCTCGCAAATTGCAAAAATGTTTGGCGTCTCAATCAATACGGTCGCCTGGGCGAACAATCTCAAAAGTGGCGTCATACGCCCCGGAGACACACTCGTGATTCTCCCCATTTCCGGCGTACAACACACTATTGCTAAAGGAGACACGCTCGCGAGCGTGGCGAAAAAGTACAAAACCGACGCGCGCGAGGTTGCCCTCTTCAATAACCTTACAGAAAACACCGCGCTCGCCGTTGGCGACACACTCATCATTCCCGATGGCGAACTTTCAGCACCCACACTTACCATCGGTCCGCGCGCGCGCGGCACAACAGGTCCCGACTACGGCGACTATTACCTCCGCCCCATACTGGGCGGGCGACGCACGCAAGGGCTCCACGGCTATAACAGCATTGACCTTGCGAATTACTACGGCGCGCCCGTTCTCGCCTCTGCCGCTGGTCAGGTGCTGGTCGCGCGCGACTCCGGTTGGAACGGCGGATATGGTAAATACATTGTGATTGCACATCCTAACGGCACACAAACCCTCTATTCCCACCTCTCGCAAGTACAAACATACGCGGGGAAACTCGTCGTCCGTGGCGAAGTTATCGGGGCACTCGGTTCTACCGGCAACTCCACCGGCCCCCATTTGCATTTTGAAATCCGCGGCGCCAAGAATCCGTTTTAACTTGAGGTCACAAATTGCGACCTCATAATCCCAAAAGTTGCTTCGGGCGATACTGAAGCGCTTCCAAAATATCGTCTTCAACTATTTTCTCGCGCGAGGCCAAGTCGGCGATAGTGCGCGCGAGTTTCCACACGCGAGTGTACGAGCGCGCCGAGAGGTCGTGCTTGCGCGCGAGCGTGTTGAGTGTCCCCTGCGTCTTCGCATCAAGTGCCGCGAGGGTCGGCAGGTGTTTGCCCGGAATATCGGCGTTGGCGCGCGCACTGATTTTTGCCGCCATCAGGCGCTTCTCGGCGCGTGTGCGCGCCGCCAAAACCCGCGCGCGCACTTCTGCGCTCGTTGCACCTTCGCGCCTTCCCTCTCCGAGCCGCTCGTGCGCCACCCCCGACACCTCAATATTCAAATCAATGCGGTCCATCACCGGACCAGAAATTTTTCTTCGGTAACGCTCTGCCGCATTCACCGGACACACGCACACCTTACCCCGCACCCCCTTGTTGCCGCAGGGACATGGGTTCATCGCAGCAATAAGAATAAAATGTGCTGGAAACTGCGCCGCCCCCCGGGCGCGGGAAATAGAAATAGTGCGCTCCTCGAGCGGCTCGCGCAACACATCAATCACCCGGCGCTCAAACTCGGGAAATTCGTCTAAAAAAAGAACGCCCCTATGGGCGAGCGTCGCCTCGCCCGGCTTGGGAATCGTGCCCCCGCCGGTAATAGACACATAACTTGCGGTATGGTGCGGGCTGCGTATGGGCGGGTGCGTCACGAGCGCCTCGCGGAGCCGCCCCGCCACCGAATGAATCCCTGTCACCTCCAACATTTCTTCAAACGAGAGCGGCGGCAGGATACCGGCAAACGCCTTGGCAAGCATCGTCTTCCCCGTTCCGGGCGGACCCCACAGGAGGATGTTGTGCCCGCCCGCCGCGGCGATTTCCAACCCGCGCTTTGCCGCCTCTTGACCTTTGATATCAGAGAGGTCAAGTGCCGCCTCCGGCGGCTCCGAGGGAATTGGAGTGGGCTTCTCAGGAACAATCTCTTTTTTCTCTACACATGGCGCGTCGTCGCCGTCCCCCGGGAGCGACCGTGGTATCAAGTGCGCCACGAGTGCGGTAAGTGTGGGGGCGGCGAACACACGGACACCGCGCACCAGCGCCGCCTCCCGTGCGTTATCGGAAGGCACGAACACATCGGTGAACCCTCTTCGCCGCGCTTCCTCTACCAGCGGCAACACTCCCCCCACCGGACGCAGTTCTCCATTAAGCGAAAGTTCGCCTAAAAAAAGTTTTTTCTCGGATGCAAAACGCACCAACCCCGCGGCGCGGAGATATGCGAGCGCGATAGGAACATCAAAAACGGGTCCCTCCTTCTTGAGGTCAGCGGGTGCAAGCGAGACAATGACCTTTTGGTTTTTTTGTTTCGGCGAACGGAAACCCGAATTCTTGAGTGCCGCCGACACGCGGTCGCGCGACTCCTCTACCGCTTTGTCGGGCAAACCAACAATTGAAAAAGAATAGAGCCCGGGCGAGAGGTCTGCTTCCACAGAAATCAAGTGCGGAGAGAGAAGATGTGTCTGTGCACTCCAGCACTTGGCGAAACTCATAAGTGCTTCTTACAGGTAGTCGCCGCCGGGTTTGCCTCCAAGCGCTCGCGTTCAATCACCTCCCCCCCCTTCTCACACACGCCATACTTCCCCGCTGCAATGCGCGCGAGCGCTTGTTTAACTTCGTTGTAGCGTTTCTCCAGTTGGTCCAAAATTGCCGCATTACCCTCAAACGCCTCCATACGGTCGGCGATTTCCGATTCATCCGCAATGTGAGTACCGGTTTCATCGGGTTTCGCCTCCCAATCAACCGGATTGTTTGGATTTTTGCGCCCCACGCTTGCAAGCTCGCCCTCCAATTGAGCGATTTCTATCCTCAACTTTTCCTCAAAATGTTTCGTTGTTTTTGAATCCATACTCCCAGCATATCACCAATTCATTTTGTCCGCACCAAGCGTCCGAGTAGTTGGGAAAATGAGTCCGTATCACTCGCAATGATAATGGTCTCCTGGTCCGCAAACCCCCACACCAGAAGCTCCGCCCCATTCGCGTCAGAGAACACACGAGTATCGCGATTTTGAACCACCTGGTCCGCAAACCCCGCCGCGCCGCCAATCGCAGCGCCGAACAATGGGCCGATATCCTCCACCATGGACTGCTCCCACGAGAGCATACCGGCAAACGCGGTGTGGTAATCATTGGCTTTAAAGATAAGAAACGCACGATTGGCGGGGAGTCCGCGGAGCCCCAACGCAAATTCGCCCTTGAGTGAACGGACGAAACTGCCCGACACATCCACACGAAGGAGTTCCAAAAAAGCCACGGCAGAAAACGGTGTATCGCCTTGTGCGGGAGTGACGAGCGAAAAAGACGAGAGTGGTAATTGCGCCGCGCGCTCGCGCGCAAATGCAGAGAAAAACGAATCGCGTGAGAGCTTTGTGACATCCACCATGTTCTCGCTATCAGCGAGTATGATGCGCGATGTTGTTTTTGGAGTCGGGTTTGCAGCAGGTGCGCTCGCAATAAACGCGCGGTAATACCACACCCCTGCCCCCACCACCCCCGCGAGCACTACCACAAGAATGCCCCATAGAAAAAGCGAGCGCGCTCGCGCGCGGAGCGCTTCGGCGCGGGGGGAAGGAAAAGAAAATCCACTCCCCCGACCCCCCTCCTTTTCTAAAGGAGGGGGGGGCGAAGCGGGGGGTGGATTTTTGATTTCCTGAATCCGGTCTCTCGTTTCTATTCTCTTCTCCTGTTCTGCGAGCGCGGCGCTCGCGGCAGTCGTCCCCTCGCGCGCCATAAACTCCGCAACATCGCGCTCATAGGTCCGCAACCGCGGAGCAATCTCCTTTTTCTCCCCCACACTCTCTTCCGTCATTCCTTTATTATATATCACGATACTGACGGTTCAATCCCGGCGGTTTTTTATTGCGTGGGTATAGTGCAAAACCTACTTGCTCTTTTTGGCGTAAATAGCGAGAAGCGCGAATAGGATCACAACAAGTGCCCCAAGAATATAGACATTGGTCGTAGCATTTGCAACATTAGTCATAGGATTAAGATTTTGCTAATAATAAACTGAAGGTCCAAGTTCCAAAAGAAAGTAACAAACCCCAAAAAATGAAATGCGGGCGAATGCTCCCACTTGCTATCGGCTCAATAAATAAACCGGCGAAAAACACCTGTGCCGTATCACGATAAATCGCTGAAAGTGTATCCGTTTTAATAAGTGCTTGTATCATATGCACACAGAAAAAGTATAGCAAACTTTGTACGAGGAAATCTACCGCATCATCTCCAAAATCTTTTCACGCGCGACGCGCGCTTTCGTAAGCGCATCAGCGATAACAGCGGGCGAGACCCCCTCGTTCTTAACATCCATCTGAAGCGCAGTGATACCCTGTCGCGTACCGGCAACTTTCAAATCCATATCGCCGATATGGTCTTCCGCACCAGAAATATCGGTCAAAATGGTGCTGTCCACCAATCCCATCGCGACACCGGCGACTGGTGCGGCAATCGGTACTCCCCCATCTTGTAGTGCAAGCGTGCCGGCACACACACTCGCCATAGAGGTAGAGCCGTCCGACGAGAGTGCCTCTGACACCAGGCGAAGCGTATACGGGTAAGCATCGGGAGCAGGAACCACACTCGCGAGCGCGCGCTCTACCAAAGCGCCGTGCCCGATCGCGCGCCGGTTTGACCCGAGGCGTCCCGTCTCGCCACTCCCGAACGGAAACGAGTTGTAGTGGTGCAAAAAATATTTTTTCTCCCCGCGGCGTTCTATGGTCTCAATGTTTTGCGCCGCGTCTCTAGTATCACGCGTCAATACCGAAAGCACATGCGTCCCCCCGCGATAAAAAAGCCCCGAGCCATGCACCCCTTGCAAAAACCCTCCTTTCTGAGCAAAAAGCGGTCGAAGTTTGTCCACGCCGCGCCCGTCCGCGCGCACCCCTTTTTCCAAAATAGCGCGGCGGGCGCGAGCGCGTTCTTCGCCTGCCGCGCGCACATCTTGTGTTTCTTCCCCAAACAACAACTCCCGCTTCGGTTTCCCTATCTCTTTTATAATCCGCTCCTGCCACTCCTGTATGCGTTCTACTTCTTTGAGCGCGCCCTCAATTGCCGTTCCAACATTCTTTTCCATTATTTCCTTCCCTCCCCCTTCCATCATTATCACCTTCCCATTCTTCCCACAGACGATAAACGAAAAATGGTCAGTGTGGGCGCGCACTGCCGACACAGGGCCATTCCAGGGAATATCCGAGGCGCCGAGCGCGAGCGAGGCGCCGATGATAGAAAGGGTATCGGGGTCTTGCGCCCCGAGCGACAACACCAACGCAACCACCTGTATATCGTACCGAAGCCGCTGGTCAAAAAGCGGCCGCAGTGTGCGGTCTATCGCACGCGCGGTGAGAATTGCCTCTTCGGACGGCTTACCTTCTCGCCGAACGAAACTACCTCCCATAATCTCGCGAGCGGCATAAAACCGCTCTTCATAATCAACGGTGAGGGGCACAAAATCAATCGTTTCTGCTCCTTTGCGCGCCGCGGGCGCCATCACCGCCGTCACGAGCACCGCCGTCTCGCCCACGCGCATTAAGACACTCCCCTGCGCTTTCGCGGCCAAGTCAGTAAACTCCGCCGTCATTTCCCTCCCCCCAATCTCAATCGCATACTTCTTGCTCTGCATTATTCCCAGTATACCACCACGTTCTTTTTATGTACTACCGTCGACGGGCATTACCAAGAAGATACTTGCGCGGGTTGGAATCCAAGTCCAAAAAACCATCTGCCGCTTCAATCAGTTTGCCTGAGGTTGACTTACCAAACGCCGCCACCTCCACCTGACATCCAGCGGTCTTGAGATACTCTACGAGAGGAACAAAATCACCATCTCCAGAGACGAGAATAATCGCGTCCAACTTTGGTGCAAGTTTAATCGTATCCACCGCCAACCCCACATCCCAGTCCGCCTTCTTTGCCCCACTACCAAAAATTTGTAAGGGTTTCGCTTTGGTTTCAATGCCCAGCTTTTCTAACGCTTCAAAAAAGGGCTTCTCTTCCCCACTTTCGGTAGTAATTAAGTACGCAATAGCGCGCGTCAATATGCGCCCCGCCACCATATCTTTGAGCACCTGACCAAAATTGACATTCGCGCGGTAGAGATTTTTCGCGCTGTGGTAGAGATTCTGCGTGTCAATAAACACGCCGACGCGTTGTTCTTTGTGTTGTATAACGCTCATTATTTTTTGAGTTCTAACTTTCTCACAATAGTAGTATACCGCTTCGGATGCTTTTTTTGTAGATAACGCAAGTGCGTCTGTCGGTCAGCGACCATACCGAGAAGTCCACGCCGAGAGTGTATATCTTTCTTGTGTGTCTTGAGGTGCTTCGCGAGCTCCTCTATCCGGCGCGTCAAAAGCCCGACTTGCGCCTCGGGAGAACCAGTGTCCTTTTCATGAGTTGCTATCTCTTTGAAAATGTTTATCTTTTTGCGTTTGGTAAGCATGGTCGAAAGTATAGCACAAAACATTTTCTTTTGCAACTTCACGCGCAAAAACCCCACATAAATCTATTGACTTCTAAAGGACATTGTATTGTATTATAAAGGACACTTATAAAGGACACTGACTAATGTCCTTTAGAATTCATCATTTTATAAAGGACATGTCCTTTATGCGTGTCCTTTAGAAACGATAAATGGTTGTTTATCCACAGTTTCTAAAGGACAATCACTTGCATTCTAAAGGACATGTCCTTTAGAATGTCCTTTAGAGTTTTTTGTTCTTTGTAATCATCTAAACACTGCGGTAGTAAATTTTGTTTAGTCGCTAACCACTACCAAAGTGTTTCATGGGAAACATCTACTGTATCAGTTTCCAAGAAAACACATCCTCATCATTCAACTTTATTTGGAATGTTGTTTTTAAGGAATAACCGCTTCTGTTTCCCTCATCTCTTTCAGTTCCGCGTTTGTTGTTTCGCGGGATTGACCGCCAGGTCGCAAAGTTGGGTTGCCCCACCCTCCAACAATGACCTGGCGGTTTTTTGTTACACATGAAACATTACCTCACCCAATATTTTCCTCGTATTTCCTTTATTTTAGCCCCTTCTATTTCCACCTTCTTTTCTTTCCCCTTCTTCCCAACACCTTCAAGCTCTTTATCAGACAATCTTGATAGCTCAACAGCGCGTTTCACAAGAAACATTTTGTTATTTTTTGCGGGGTCATCGAGCACTTCTTCCAAAAGAGCGTGTAAAATATGCCCAATCTTAGGTCCGGGTGTAAGTTTCGCCGCTTCCATAACCTCACCCCCCTTTACCTTAAGCATTCCTACTGAAACAGGATCGTGCATTACTTCCTCTATCATAGAATGGTACTTTCTTAGACGGTAAGGACTTTCTTTTGGTCTACCGGTACCTATTCTGTCGCATAAACGAACATTCATCAGATCCCAAATATTCTCCTTGCCAACATTGGCGAGCAAACGGCGAACACCGGAATGCGTAATAATCTCCGTATCAGAAAAGAACATATGCCAACGCACCAACTTTGCTACACTTTCAATTTGTTTCATGGGAAACCTTAATCGCTCCATTATTTTCCTTGTTTTCCGCTCACCAACCACATCATGACCGTAAAAAGTCCAATCCTTCTTTTCTTCTGACCAACGACGGCTGTCTGGTTTCGCAATGTCGTGTAATAAGGCGGCAAGGCGTATTTCAAGAGAAAATCCTTTTTTTGCCGCATGAGCAAGTGTTTTGAGCAAGTGCTCACCTACACCAAAAGCATGCGCCTTGTTCTGTTTCACATGAAACGAGGATTCAAGTTCAGGCAAGAAATGTTGGAGAAGACCAAGCTTACTACAGAGCATAATCCCCTCCATAGGACGCTCTGACATAACAATCCTTATAAACTCATCACGAATCCTTTCCGGAGACATTTCTTTTAAAAGCAGATTATTTTTGAATATGGCCTCTGCTGTTTCACTCTCTATGGTAAACCCGAGTTCCGCAGCAATACGCACCGCACGCAAGAGTCGAAGCCCGTCCTCAGAAAACCGCTCAAACGGGTTACCAACTGTTCGTATAAGTCCTTTTTTTATGTCTTCTTGTCCTTTATAAAGTTCAGTTAGCTGTCCTTTATAAATTCCTGTGTGTCCTTTAGAAGTTGCTTGATGTCCTTTATGACTTTTATAAAGGACACTGTCCTTTAGATTTTGTCCTTTAGAGTGTTTGTGTCCTTTATGTTCTTGTGTCGTAATACTAAGCGCGAGCGCATTTATGGTGAAGTCGCGCCGTTTAAGGTCGTCCTCCAATTTTTTGCTAAATTGAACCGAGTCTGGACGCCTTTTGTCAGAATAGGCCCCCTCTGTGCGGTAAGGAGTCACTTCTACCACCTTGAGCGATTCATCTTCGGAACCGGTAACTACCCCCACCGTGCCATATTCATTCTCATAAAATGAGTCCTTGAAGGTTTTTTGTATATCCTCTGGTGTTGCGTTCGTCGTAATGTCCCAGTCGGTCGGCGTGCGATCTAAGAGAAGGTCACGCACGCACCCACCAACCAAATGGGCCTCAAACCCAGCTTTCTCAAGCCCTTTTGCGACTACCGCAACCGGCTCGGGTATTAAAAAGGTGTCTGTGCGTAAAGTCATAATGAAATGAATGCGGGCAGGGGTAATCGAAACCCCGTCTCTTCCATGGCAAGGAAGTGTTCTGCCACTGAACCATGCCCGCAATGCCCAAAATCATAGCAGAAATGATAACAATACAAAAGCAGTGACTTGCGCTATAGTAGAAACACATGCGCCCGTAGTGAAACGGATATCACGCGACGCTTCGGACGTCGTATTGTGGGTTCAAATCCTGCCGGGCGCGCATATAAAAGACAAAAATGTGGATAAGTCGGTGGATATGTGTATAAAGGACAACAGGGAACGGGAGTGTGTCCGTGAGGACGCGTTGATAAATAAGGATGTAACATAAAAGACATGGCGCGGGGACTAAAAGGACATCTGGCGATTGGAAAGGTGGGGGAGGAAGTAGCGGCGAAATATTTGAGAGAAAGGGGATTTGAAATACGCGAACGCAACTATGCGCGAAAGTGGGGAGAATTAGATATTGTCGCTCTCAAAGAGGGGAAAGTGCATTTTGTGGAAGTTAAAACGGTATCTTGGGATAGTACGAGTGAGAGAGTAGGGGAGCGGGTAAGCGGCTACCGGCCGGAAGATAATGTGCATCCGGAGAAACTCCGCCGCCTTGCGCGGATTGTAGAGACCTACCTCGCGCAAAAGCGCAAAATGAAAGGGAAAACAGCGTGGCAATTTGATGTCGCGGCTGTATTCTTAGATATGGAGCGCCGCACCGCGCGCGTCAAAATGCTCTGGGACCTAATTCTGCCCGCTCGATAACTTTTCATACACTCCGCAAAACGCATTTTGCAAAGTCCTCGGAAACGCTCGGGTCGCTTATGATGCGACCACTCGCTCCAGACATTTGCAAAATGCGTTTTTGCTTCGTAAGTATGTCATAGTGTTCCACTCAACCGCTTCGCTTCCGCCCATGCGAGCTCATATATTTTTTTCATCGCATCGGCGATCTCAGCGCTTTCAATAATCACTCCCAATTTCTCGCGCCACGAGGCAATCATTACTTTGTTGTTATAGATATTGATTTCGGGAGAAAAATAAAAAGCATCGGGCGGCACAAATGCGATCTCGCGTTTCTCTTCTGTATCGTGCGTTGCGCGCTCAATACCGGTCGGCGTTTTGGGCACAATCGCTCTGATAGCGATGCCTTTTGCCGCACGACGCCGATAGTAGGTGGGAAAATAGTTCGGAAGTCCTTTGTGCATATCATCTACATTCGCGTATGCGCGAATGGGCTCGGTTGAGGTAAGCGTGTCCTCGTAGACATGCTTAAGCCCTTCCGCTCCTTCATAAAACTTGATGCGCGGGCGATTTTGCATCGTCGCGGCGGCGCGCAATTCGGGCAAAAACGCCTCCGCCTTGTTGATGCGCTCACGAGCGGCTTCGGCTTCTCTTTCCAGAAATGCCCGCACCGCCTCGGGCGGTTCCGCGCTGTACTCCGATTTCGGCTCTTTTCCCGAGATAGTAACCAACCCCTTGTTTGCAAGGGAACCCAAAATATCGTAGCCCGTCGTGCGATTGATGCCCGCCTTGCGTCCCACCTGTGCTACCGTCCCGCGTCCGAGCTCCAAAAGCGCGACATAAACGGTGGCCTCTTTTTCGCCGAGCCCAAGCGTTTGCAAGGCAAGGGTTATTTCTTGGTTTTTCATAGAACCCTATCTTACACCCCATCATTTTCTGTGTCAATCTTTTTCCACAAAAGTATGTTGATAACTAATCATATATTGCAGTATAAGGACATATCACTTATTATCCTGACGAAACATGTTGACAATCTATATCCACCATGCTATACTGGACGGCAGAAGAGGTTTGCGGGAGTGTACCAGAAAACCCGCCACAGAGAGTTTGCAAGTTCCCTCCAGAAAACTTGCCAGAAGAGGTTGTGCGTATGACCTACAGAAAAAACGCGCAGGGGAGAGGGCGCCCTAAAAGAACAAGCCCTCCTGTCCCGAGATGTGTATCTCGGCTGATGAGTCCGAAAGGACGAAACAGAAGTTCTTCACAACCACAACTCGCAACCGAAAGGATGCACATGACGACTATCAATCTCTCCGCTTCCACTCAAAAACCGGCGACTGTCAGGATCATACGCACCACCAGCAAGGGGTACACCCACTGCTACGGGGGTATCAATCGCGAGGAGGAGATCCCGGACAGTGAACATACGCATGGGGAGATTATCTTCCCTAGCGGCGCCCACGAAGAAATCCATTTCAACACCAATGATGGTGAATGGGAACGGGGAGCCGTGGAAACGGTCGCGCTCCGGCGCGCACTTGAGATAGAGAAGTGCGGGATACCGGTTATCCTGCAACTTGAGGGATACGACGCACCCTAAAGAGCGTCGCTGAGTCAGGAGCTACTCAGGGTTACAAAAGCTCCTCCGTCGCGAGATGCGTGTCTCGCCCGATGAGTCGGAAACGACGAAACGGCCGTTCTTTGACAACAACATAAACCACAACAAACCAAAACGAAAGGAATAGTATGTCATTATTTAGCGCAATCGGTAGACTCTGTCCTCTGTCAGTCACAATCGGTGACATGTTAAAAGAGGAAATGGAAAATGTGCTTCGAGGTCGTGTACACATGAGAGGGGGGTATAAAGACGATGTGGATTTTCTCCCTTCTTTTTTCGAACGACTACAACGATCTCCTCAAGTAGACACCGTAAAACTTGCTCTGGTGTCAGCAGATTTGGGAGCCGCGAATTCGTGGCCCGACTACTGCGGACATGAGATAAATCGTGCGGCACGCAACAGAAGTTTGGATTTCTGCACCCCAGAGATGGTATGCAAAATCTTCCAAGCCTGGTTGCAAACCCCAAGAGAACGAGATCACTTCTACGTCAGTTGTGGTGATCTAATCTGTTTCTTCACGGACTTCGGTGGTGGAGATCGTCTGATACTCATAGGCAATGATTACTGCGATATACAGTTCGGTGATCATGTGCTCTATGTAGATTCTCGCAAGCAGGAACGGCAGTAGGTCTGCCAAGAGCTCTGAAGATACGCTCACTATAAACTTCACCCAGCACCTCACGGCGCTGGGTTTCACTTTTGCCCTATGGTTGTGTCTGTTTCGCAAACTTGCCTTGGTATGTTGCCTCACCTTTACAATATTCAAAAATAAACTGGCAGATTTTCGTGTGAGGGAAAATAATAAGCGGAGTCGGCGCGAGATTTGCAATTTCCAAAACTTGATGGCTATCAATGCCCGGCTGCATAAAAGGAGAAGAGATATGCACCATAAGCCCCACGCGCGCGAAACGGCTTCGCCCCTCAAGCCACCCCGCGATATGGGGTGCAAGAGTAATTTTTTCCTTTGTAACGCCAAGCACCGCCTCGTTCGGCTTCATGGTATATCCCGCCTCCGTCATTTCAATCAGTTTTGTGATATGCGCGAAGTCGGCATCATCTCGTACCAGATAGGGCTCTTTTTGCTCCGTAAATATGCGAATGGTGTTTCCGAGCGCGAGATCATAGGAAGCCGCTCCAAGACGCGACTCGTCAAAAGGGTCAATCTGTATGTTTCCATTTTTTATCTCCTCTCGGATAATGTCGCGAGTAAGAATCATGGGGGGAGTATAGATTACGCGACAACGAGTTTACGCGTAGGGCGTGAAGTGCGGCGCGTTCGCGCAAACGCCGGATTCGGTTTTAGAGTGGAGAGTACCGGCCGCTGAAATACTTTTGACGCATTGAGTATCTCAACAAGCACCGGTTCGTTTTTTCGATTCACATGGAGAATAACCTCGCCGTTTTCTTCAGCGTGGTCAATGCTCGCAAGCGCCCCCCACCACATGCTGACGATGTCCGCATCTGGTTCGTAGGCGACTTGTATTTTCTCACTTTTTTTCATAATACGATTTTCTGCCTGGGTAAAAAGTGATCACCTTCACTTGCCCTCGCGCCTCCCGCTCATACACCACCCGCAACACATGTGCCGCATCCAGAGATTTTTGCGCGATACACTGGCGCGGTCTGCTCTCCGTATCCAGATAATCGGGCGAGGCAATCGTGTCTATCACCTCCACCATGGTAATGCGAACCCCTCCGCCCTGAAACGCCGCCAGTTTTTCTTGCGCGTGTTTCGTCAGGCGTATCCGCATTTCCTGTACTATACCATAAAATACTTCCAGGGGTATGCTACACTTTTGGTCATGAAGACCAACAAGTCGCCGTGGATACGACAATTGGATACAGAGCGGGAGACCAAAAAGCTCTCGAGCGATCTCACGACTGATGTCGTGATCGTGGGGGCAGGGATTGCGGGCGTCTCTACTGCGTTTTTCATACTCAAGCACACCCCACATAAGGTAACGCTCCTAGACCGAGGCCTCCTTGCGCACGGCGCGACGGGGCACAACGCGGGGCAGGTGGTGGCGCGATTTGAGCGGCCACTCGCGGACATGGTCAAGGAGTTTGGGTTTGAAAAAACCGCCGCCGCACTCCACGAACTCAACACCGGCTGGGAACTTTTGAGCGAGATATACACCGACGCGAACCTTAATATTCTCTTCTCGCGCGTCCCGGGCAAACGCGGGTTCTCGGACCTAGACCAATTCCTCGCGGCGTGCGCTGATATGGAGATAGAGGTGCGCGCGCAATTGCCTAACAGCGAATTTCTAGTGAGCGAAACCGCGCCATTCCGCGACGCTATCCCCGAACAATACACGCCGCTCTATCGTCTCACCCCACAAAAAGATATTTTGAAATTATTGGAAACAGAAAGTGCAAACTATCACGCGGTGGCTATAGACCAAGCCGCGTTTATAAACTCCGCCCTCTTCTGCCAAGAGATCGCGCGCTTCCTCTTGGAAAAATATAGAGAGCGCTTCGCGCTCTACGAGCATACGCATATCAGAAAAGTGGTACTCAAAAAAAACCATGCGCTCCTAGACGCCGAGACACACACCATTACAGCCGACCGCTGTGTGCTCTGCACCAATGGGTTTGAAAATATAGAGATTCTCAACGAAGGCGGACTAGAAATTGAAAAACGCTTCCACCATGAAGTGGAGGGAGTAGTGGGGTATATGTCTGGCTACTTGGAGACGCTCAACAAACCACCCACTGCAATCGCGTATTTCCAACATGATTCCGACCCGACCGTTGACGACCCGTACTTCTACCTCACACGCCGCCCACACGATATTGCGGGGAAAAATGGGAAACACAACTTGATTTGCGTCGGGGGACCGGAGCTTGTGATTCGCGACCGCGAGGAATATTTGAGCGATTACGATTACCCCGAAAAAATGCACACCGACATAGATGCCTTCATCAAAAACACCTACGACACCAACCCCAACAAAAAAATTGACTACGAGTTCACTTGGCACGGGCTCATGGGCTATACCCCAAGCCGCGTGCGCATCGTCGGCGCGGAGCCGAGAAACCCAGTGTTGCTCTACAACATCGGCTGCAACGGCATTGGGATTCTCCCCTCCATCTTTGGCGGGCGGCGTATTGCACGGCTCATTGCGGGCGAAACACTCTCGCCTTCCATTTTTGACCCCCGCGCCAGTTAAGAAAAGGAGACTTTTTTTTGAGGACATTACGAGCCCGACGGAGCCCTGCCTGCCGGCAGGCAGACAGGGAACACTAGGAATTTTTTAGCAAAAAAATATCCGTGTCCGAAAAAATAAAAGTTTCCGTTTCTCTGTGCTATGATGCGCGCAAGCGGGCCGTCGTATAGTGGTAGTATACATGCTTTGGGAGCATGCGGTCTGGGTTCGATTCCCAGCGGCCCGATTGTTATGACACGCAAAATTGCATTGCGACAACTAGCGGCACTGCAAAAAGATGTCCGACATATGCGCCTCGCGGCGGAAGGGTGGGATGCGGAATGGAAAACGCTTATCGCGATTATCCTCTCCGCGCGCACGCGCGACGAGACCACTCTTGGGGTAGGGGAACGGCTCTTCTGCGCGTACCCAACCGCCGCAAACCTCGCGCGTGCGCGCGAAACCGAAGTCGCTGAGATTATCCGCCCCATCAATTTTTTTCGCAACAAAACGAAAAATATCATCAGCGCCTGCCGTGAGCTTGTCGAACGGCGCGAAGGAAAAGTCCCACACAAAATAGAGGAGCTCGTCGCACTCCCGGGCGTCGGGCGCAAGACCGCCAATGTCTTCCTCGCTGAGTACGGCGCGCCAGCGATCGGCGTAGATACCCATGTTGCATACATCTCACAGAAACTTAGCTGGACAAAAAACAAAGACCCAAAAAAAATTGAAGAAGACCTCAAAAAACTCTTCCCCCAAGAGCAGTGGAACAACGTCAACCGCTCCTGTGTCCGCTTCGGCAAAACCCACACGAGCCGTCGGGAGAAAGACCGACTACTGGAGGAAATAAAAAAAACCGCCCGAAGCATCTACCAGTAACTGGCAGAGTAGGGGCGGGTATGGCTGGGCGGGTTTTAGTGGAAATTCCAAGGTCTCCTTTCCACTAAAAGTCGCGAGTACTCTTTCCACAAGAGTGGCGTAAGCGCAGTGCGTATCGTTTGTGGCGTGTGAGTAGGGTACACCACTATACCGATAATTCTGATACGCGACTTTATCTGGTGCTTCAACTTGAAATTCTGAATGCCGAGTGAGCACCCCTTCACTTGAACGAAGATACTGCCGATGTTGGTGCTAAAAACAACATCAACGCCGAGCTTGTCCTCTTCTGTCGTCCCGAGACGAACACTCTGTATCCACTCGGGGATTTCCTTATTGTGCGCTGTATCATCATTACGCGTGTACGCTTCAACGACACGCTTTTCGTTGTTGTGGCCGAGCTCCTGAGCTGTTTGTGAAAAGATTTCGTTTATACGCAAACGGTCGGGAAGTGAACGGCGTCGCAAAAACCGCCTTTCACCGAACTTTTTAAAGTGCCTCATGACGAACATTCCTTTCTCGTTCTAGTGGTTTTACCGTGTTGTTCTGTTCCAGAATATACACAGATCACATGGTGATGTCAAACTATCCGCCCAGCCGCTTGACGGCAGGAGACACTGTACGCTACACTCCATCTTATTATATTATCGTACGACATCGTATTACCATGTCTCTACTTTCAGTACCCATTACCGGCGAGCTTGAAACCGCGCTTCATCGCCTCTTGCGTGCGGGCGTGGCTCCGAATAAAGCAGAAATAATGCGTACGGCGCTCCGACGCCTTGCTGAAGAAGAAGCGGTTGCCGCAGTACTCCGTGCGGAGCGCGAACCGACGCTCCGGGGCGACTTGCGCACCCTCGTGAAAAAACTGGTGGTATAGCGCGCTATGTACCGCATCAGTTTCAAACCCTCATTTGTGCGAGAAGCAAAACGCTTGGAGAACGCGCTGCTCTCTGAACTGCTTGAGAAGATAGAGATGCTGAAGAATCGCGAAAATCACACCATGCTCAAGGTGCACAAACTACACGGAAAGCTGAAGGGGTTTTGGAGTTTTTCGGTAACCTATAAACTCCGCGGAGTGTTTGCTTTTGAAGTAAAAGACGAGATAGTTCTTCTCGCCATCGGCGACCACAATGTGTACCGATAGCGCGCCACTAAAAAACACCCGCGCCTGTGTGGGTGTTACCACTTTCCCCAACCTATTGCGTGCAAAGAACTATTAACTCTATGAATCCACTTCGCTTGAGACGAAACGAACTTAATAGAATGGAGGATATATTGCAATCCTCCGAGAAACGAAATACTACAATTGCACCGCACCTTTTACGCCTGTTCAGGCTACCGTTCCGACTTGGGAATGCGAGACTCAAGGACTTTTACCGGCGGTTCAAAAGGTCCAGACTTTTCTGTGAGCGCTCCGAACTTTTGTATGGCCGCGTACCTGTGGCACGGCGATAGGGAAGACTAGGGGGAGTAGGAATAAAATTTCCCATCCTCCTTCCCCACAAACCCGAGCGGCTCGCCATGCTCGCCGCAGATGGAGTCATACTGACTGACTCCACCCACCTGCCCGCAGTATGGGCAGTCGGGAGTGACAGCGCCAGTAGTGTACTGGCTCACCACAGAGAGCACCTGCTCCAGCGTGAGCGACGAGCTCACCCCTTGCGGCGAGCCGACAATATCGCCCCTACCGCCCCAACCGGGCTCCAACTTCTGGAGTGCCGCGAGCGCCGCCGGCACATCGCACAGCGTGTGCGAATCATACCGACAGACGGTGAACTTACGATACGAACCTTTCAGGGAGTCCTTCGGGTCCACCGGCATTTCGGGGTTCATCGCCACCACGACTGGAGCACTTTCATACCCCAAAGTGGTCGCAAACCGATGCGTGGAGACCACGCACGCGATTTTTCCATTCCCGCGAAGTGTGAGCTCCGATGCCTTCCTGGCCGCCTCCAATTCAGAGTCGTGTGCCGCAACGAGCATGGCGATTTCTTCTGATTTATCGGCGCCGGCGAGCAGGTCAGCGACCCACTGCACCCGCTCGACAAGCAGAAGTTTGAAATCCGCCGCCTTTCGGGCAATAGCCAACACTCGCGCCTCCGGCTTTCCCGCCGATGGTCCGAGCCGGTCAAACCGCCCGACCGCCGCGACGAGGTCGTGGTCAATAGGACGATTCGTGAGCCGGCTTGTGAGAACCGCCATGGCGGACACCGAGTCCGCGTCGGGCCGAACGGTTGCAAACACTGTTTCGGCTTGAGGCAGTTCAGAAACCATCGCCTGTTCGCACGCGCTCGGCGTCTCCGCTGTATCGCCCGCGCCGTGGTGGTCCAAGTTGCTGATGCAGCGGCTCGCGAGAGCCGGAATCGTCACCTCAATCCCAAAAACAGGACCGAGAGTGAACACCTTTTTGTTCGCCTCCGCTCCTTGCGGGCGAGGGTCAAACTGGTGATACAAGTTTGTGTTCGCGGAGCCAGCCGCGTGCTGAGCAGATTGACTGCCATCAGGTTGATTTTGGTTTGTCATAGCAAGCTACATCCGCGTTAGCAGATGCAATTCACTATGACAAACTAATTTGAAAGAACTTTCCTGTTTCGCCGTTTTCGGCTCATCAGCTCCGACGCACATCGGAGAACAGAAGAGAATGTTTCCATTCCCAGGGTCTGCAACCCCAACTCACCATTTTCTACACGGTGACATTCAACTGCTTTTGGAATAAAGGTGGCAGTATCCTTTAGCGGTCTTTGCCTGCTGTCAGTCCTTGGAACGCTTCGCGAGCACCGTGGCAACCAGTCCAATCCCAACGAGGGCGAACCAGTATACATGGTGTCGGTTGAGCGCGTCCACGAACGCCTGGTCAATGGGGAGCAGGAACGCCAGCACCAGCCATATAAAACTGGTACCGAGCGCGATTGCAAACACCCACTGCGCAAGCTCGGCGTACACCTTTCTCATCTTCACCTCCTTTCGTTTTGTTTATTGTTTATTACCAGCAATACTCCGTTGCCCGCGGCACTCCGTTAAACCAACTGCGCCGCGCGGCCCGATTCGCAAGTCGCTTGTAAAACTTGCGACGGCGTGGATTCCCGCCTACGTGGCGGAAGGAAGTTTGAAATCCCTTTGTCACCGCATTGAACTTTGTGTTGCTCATATGCATTCGCTCTCCTATGAGAAAAGCAGACACATATGAGCAACAATGAAAAGAACTCTATGAATCCACCACATTGGTGACGGACTCAATTGAGGGAGCAAGTGTATTGCTCCGTCCCACAACTTGTTCCGGCATGCAGGATTTCCGTGGATGTATCGCCATTGCCAGCGCCTCTTTTTTGTTTATTCCGGCTGCAAGGGTTCCGGTCAGGATGGGTAGCCCCGTGTTACCTTGCAAGCCGCTCGAGCCAATGTGGCAACTGCCACACCAGCACCGAGACAACTTGCGGGTTCCACGGAATCGACTCGAGTCCTGCGTCCGCCGCGAGAAACCAGCACCGCTCTTGCGTTTCGAACAACGCAAGAAATGCCTTTTCCTCACTTTGGTACAGTTCCCCAAGCCGCCCGTCATCCCACTTCAGTGCGTACATGCGTCGCACCACAGTTATAGCCGTACCGACACTGAAATAGATAAACTTCCGCACAAGTTTGTCTGGTTGAAATCGAACCCGTTGCGGCGGGTTAAGGATAAACAGAGTCCTCATTGGACTCTAGCCAATCGGAATATTCCTTATTCCGCAACCCATAGACGAAGCCGGGGATCGGCTTTGCGATAATCTCTGCCCACACCCTCTCAAAATCAACTCTCGTTATGAGCCGAGCTACTGCCTTTTCGGCAATCGAGCCCGTCGCCATACCGCGAGCGGTCAGGAAAATCTTCCGACGCGCAAACAAGTCCTTCACATCCACCCTGTTTCCATTGACTAGCTCGCGCGGAGTGATTTTCACCGCAAACGGCAGCTTTTTTTCCGCGCCGAGAGCGGCCTCGTACGTTCGATCGTCAATGTTCTGCAGAACGAGGACTTTCGCGATAAACATTCTGCAAAATTCGCGATTGTTCCCCAGTACCACCAGTCGCCTTGCGGGGACGACGGACCGTTCCACAACCTTCGAGAACAACGCGAATGATGTGAACCAGTAGCAGGGGTTGAGCCCAGACGCCTGTTTTCCCAAGCATCGCCAGTAAAGGAAGAAGTGAAAGAGATCAATCACCTCCTCCTTTAAAACTATCGGATATTTAGTATTCATAGCGCTCTGCCGCCGCACCCATCAGGAGCAAAGCGCTATGAACACCGTTTGCAAAGAACTTTTCTGTTTCGCCGTTTTCGGCTCATCAGTCCCAATACACATCGGGAGACAGTGCTGTTTTGCGAGAAACAGCAAACTCATCATGTGCCCGCGCCACGGCGGCACGCCCGTGTGCCGAAATAAAGTCCGGCGCTTCCCCCTGTGTTCTGTTGCCAAGTGCAGGGGGTAAAAACTCCGCGCTCCACGTTACTGTGCGAGGCAAGACAGGGGAGTATTACTTCCCCTGGATGTAGGCCAGCCACTCCTTGTGGGTCATGGTGGTCCCATCAGGCATGATGTGAATCATGTCTTCTGTGTTTATTTTGATTTCAAATTTATTCCTCTTTTTTCCTCTACAGATTCACTTCTTCGCCAAAAGGCGGAGGAAACGAACCTGATAAAGGGGAGGAGACAGCGAGCACACAGCATTGCGTTCCTCCTTGATAAGAACAGTCAGTCACGACTTTTCGGCGGTTCTTTGCATCGCCGGCAGGTTTTCCAGTTAATTGGCTGGAACTTACTGCGACCTTTATGGAGAAGGTCTGGCGGTTATCATCCGCACTCAACCAAGGAACATTCCTCGCGGAACTCCCAACATTTCCCACTGTGTGCTCGCGGGGCTCGAGGTTATTCTCCTTTGCTTTGCGGAGTTTGTTCCGTAATGGAACTCGGCTCAAACTGCCGAAAGAGGAGAAGAAAAAATCACCTCTGTTTGTAAAGAACTTTCTTCTCCTACGGAACCACCATCCCAAGATGGCGAATCCGATAAGAGAGGGATAACTTCTTATCCCGACTGTTTCCGCTTGTCAGGCGCCGAGGAGCTTCCCCTCGGAATTACAGGAGTTAGGGTCATCCGTAGACCTTGTTCCCGACTAGGCCGCTTGTGCGACTGTCGGGGCCGGAAGATTCTCCGGTGGGACGGCGGGCGTCGCCGCGGGCTTCAGTGGCTTGGCGTTTTGGAACGCCTTGCCCCAGAAGTCCTGGGTGAGACGCCGCTCGCGCCACTCCTCGCGGAGTTCGCGCGATGGCACCAACGCCGTCCGCACGCCTTCGGGAGCGCTCTTTTGAAGCATCTCCCCACAAGGCTTGTGGACGCGCTGGGGCGCCTGGGAATCTTCAACAAAGAAATTCCACTTGGCGCCGACCTTACCCGTCTGCTTGCACACCACGCAGGTATGCAAATGGCCGTTGCCACCGTTCCGGTTTCCGTTGGAATTTTGGGTAGTATTCATGCAATCTGCCCCTGTGTTTTCTACTTATAAACACGACTATTTTCCCTGCACCGAAGCAGGTTGCACGAATCCTACCAACTACATTGCAAAGAACATCGTGCCGGTCGCTTCTGACTGCCCCCGTGTGCCGCCTGTTCCCATTAATCCTCTGTTTTGTATGCGAGGCGGGGAAGGGGCGGCGAGAGGCATTCAGAAGCGACCATAACTTTCACAATTCATTCTGCGGAGAGTATACACCCATCCATTATTTTTGTCAAGTATTTTTGTCATTTTGTACTCGAGGGCATACAAAATATGTTGATATATAAGGGTAGTATGAATAATGAAATGTCATTGAGTATTGTCAATAACAGGCAATTTATACACAAAAAACTGACAAAGCAAGTTGACAAAAGAAACCGACTTTGCTATACTTCCAGAAAGAAGCGGTAGGACATGAGTGTGTCCTTTAAAGACATTGCCGCTCGCAAACTTAACCGCAGGAGGCCTTATGGGCGACTAAGTCCCGCGGCTTGCGCCCCGCCCTGTACGGCGGGGCGCATAGAAAAGCCGAAGGGTTTCCTGTTTGTACGGTTAAGAGAAAGAGAGGAAGGTATGCTCGATTGAAGATGCCGAAAGGCACTGAAGAGGTTATCCTCAAAAAAGAAACAGTGTGTCCCGCATCGCGGAGTATGTAGATAAGGGATGCGATTTCTTACGAGCTCCAGTATCCCTTACCGAAGACCCAGTCGTCATTGTTACGACTGGGTCTTTTTTATATTCTCAAATGCAAGGCGAAAAATGCTCTGCATTGTTTCCGCGAAGTTCTTGCTTCGTATAAAAACACCGGACAGTTTTTCACCGAGAATATTAATACGCACACGGTCTTTGTACATCGCGATGTCGCATGAGATAGGGTATTTTTCACCGTCTATTTTAATTCGTTCTCCGGTCGCATCAGAAGGTATGTCCCCTTTTTTATAGGTATAGAGCGCGTTGGACTTGATGTGTTTATTGAGACGAATACCCCTGTATCTTTTTCTGTCCGCGTCGGTAAATATCTCCTCCAGTAAATCGCGTGGGTAAACGAGATACATCGTGCCTTCGGTATCTTCGCTCTCCACAAACTCTTCAAGCGAACTCAGTACTCCATCTTTCCCCTCAAAATACTTCACCACCGGACGCTCACCGCTCTCGCGCTGAATACTCTTGATTTGTGGGATAATATCTTTGAGTTTTTCCGCCTGTTCTTCCAAAACAATTTTGCGCTGTTCCACAAAGGTGTGGAGGCGTTCGGGCGGCTCGGCATGGTAGTGCGTTTTCTTGCCTATTGGCGCTTCGCTCACCAAACCCTTTTTAGCAAGCAAGGAGAGTGTGACATACACCGTCGGTCTTTTGATTTTTGTCTTTTGTGCAAGCGCAACTACCGACGCGTTGTCTACCGCGAGGAGCGCGAGGTACACCGCCGCTTCTTTTTCGGAAAGCCCGATATCCTGGAGGTATTTTTCAAACATAGCGTGTATTATACCATGCGTGTCAATAAACGCAGAAAAAATCGCGGCGTTTCGGAGAGTGGTGTGGGGGTACTACCGGAAGTATGGAAGGGAGTTGCCATGGAGAACCCGCCTCATCGGCGGGCAAGCAAAAAATCCGTGGAGGATTTTGGTGTCGGAGGTGATGCTCCAGCAGACGCAAGTGGAGCGGGTAGCGCCGTTTTATAAAAAATTTATGCGGGAGTTCCCAACGCCAACGGCGCTGACGCGGGCACCACTCAAAAAAGTGCTCCGTGTATGGAGCGGGCTCGGGTACAATCGTCGCGCGTTGTATCTCCAAAGAGCAGCGCAAAAGATGGTCCGTGAGCACGACGGGCAGGTTCCGCGCTCAATTGCAGAATTGGACGCGCTCCCAGGAATAGGGGAGGCAACTGCCGCGGCAATATGCGCGTACGCATACAATGCGCCAGTAGTTTTTGTAGAAACAAACATCCGCACGGTGTTTCTCCATCATTTTTTTCCGAAGCGAAACAAAGTACGAGATAGGGAGATTTTGGAGGTGGTGAAGCACACGCTTCCAAAATCAAAGATTAGGGAGTGGTACGCTGGACTCATGGACTATGGGACGCATCTCAAGGAGAAACATGGAAATCAAAATGTAAGGAGTGCGCACTATACCAAACAAAAACCATTTGTGGGTTCGGTACGCCACATGCGCGGCGAGCTCCTCCGGCGCGCGCTCGCAGGAACGCTCTGGGCAGCGGATTTTCCTCCTCCTATCGTCGCCCAAATGAAAAAAGAAGGGTTTCTAGCCCTGTGAAACTCGTTAAAATATCCGTGTGAGCGGAAGCGTGCCCCGAAAAAAAGTTTCACTCTAAAACCTCAACAAGTTTTTGCCGTAACGAGGGCAAAATATCACGCGCAAACTGCGCGCGGAGCATAGGTAGATTAGCATCCGCAAGGTCGGCGAGCGGGAAACCTGCCTCGCGTTCAAACGCGCGCGTAACATAGTCAATGGTGAGCGCGCGGACATCGCGCGTATCGGTGGTACCCTCTACGGTCGCGGTAACAATCAACCCCGCCAATTTTCCTTCACCATCCACTAATGCTCCACCGGACGCACCTTTTTGCGCGAGCACATTACCGCCGAGCCCCACCAAGTCCAGTGTACTTTCGGAAAAGGTGTACCGCTTCGCAATAGTTGCAAAAGATGAGGTACTCCAGAGTTGAAGCTGGACCGCAATGCCGCCCAAAAATCCGGCCGGGTACCCCGCCACCAGATATGCATCCGCTTGGTCGGGAAGTATCTCTGTGCGAAGTGAGAGTGTAGGGAATGAATCAGGAGGAGAAGCGGCGGGGTTGGTCGTACCGGTCACCAAGAGAAGCGCGTAATCGTTTTCGCCGCGCGACTTAGGACTCTCCTCTAAAATATTTTTTGCATGTTCCGCCACCCACTGAGGTGATATGAAGAGGAGCTCGGTGTGGTAGCGCACTTCCGCTGGATTACCAATCCGAATCACACAGTTGAGTAAATCGGATTTTTCTCCGCCGCTGGTAAGCAAAAGGTACTGCGCGACATGTGCGTTGGTAAGAATCACCCCGCGCGAGTCAATAAAGACCCCGGAGCCAGAGAGTGGTTGAAACAAGTCGCCGTTCTTTGCGGTGCAGAGAATATTGGCGAGTGCTGCGCGGGTACGCGTGTTGATAGTATTCCAGTCCGGGAGAGAAGAAAGGGTAGTGGGGAGAGGGTAATGGGTAGATGATAGAGGGGGAACGGGGACGGGAACAGTGACGGGAGCAGAAACAGAGACAGGAAACGGTTCAGGTTCGGCGCGAGATTCTGGGGGTGTTTCAGGAATAATCTCAGTAATGAAAACTGGTTTCGGTTCAACACGCTGTTCAACTTCGGCGCGGGGGGTATCATAGTTTCGTATCACCAGCCACCCTGCGCCGCCGAGGAGCGAAACAAAAATAAAAACGAGGAACTTGCCGAAGAGGGTCATCACACCGTGAGGCGCACGCGACCTTTGCGGCGCCGACGCGCGAGCGTTGCGCGCCCCGTCGTGGTCGCCATACGCGCGCGAAACCCGTGTGTCCGCGCGCGTTTCTTCTTTTTAGGATGGTAGGTAAAAGACATACACAAGATGTGCACATATTATAAACATAAAGAGGGCTCGCCGACAACTTCCCGCATAGGTATCATGCGTTATACTTTTTTGCACACAATTTATGGTAGATACCAAACATATATGGGACAGTGCGCTCACCGAGGTCGGCGCCGCTATTTCTCCCGCCAACTTCAAAACTTGGTTTAAGGACACAACCATCGCGCGAGTAGAAGGTGGTATTGTGCAACTCGCCGTTCCTAATGCGTTTGTGCGCGATTGGCTCGCCGACAAGTACCATAAGCTTATTTTGCACGCGCTGCGTGCCCTGGCGGGTGATATTCGCTCATTAGAATATGTAGTCGCCAAAGACCAGAAACATGTTGCCCCCACCCGCACCACACCATTAGAAACAAACGCCGCCGAACTCCCCCTCGCTGAACACTATGTAAACAAAGACACCAACCTAAACCCCCGCTATACCTTTGAATCCTTTGTGGTAGGACCTTTTAATGAACTTGCGCACGCCGCGGCGCAAGCGATTCTCAAAAAGCGCGCGGTGTACAACCCTCTCTTTTTTTATGGCAACACCGGGCACGGCAAAACACACCTGATTCAAGCGATTGGCAACTATGTGAGTGCTCCTGAGAACGGCCGCTCTAAGGTCTACTACATCACCTCTGAGAAATTTCAAATGGAATTGGTTAATTCTATGCAAGCGAACTCTATCAATTCATTTAAAGAGAAATACCGCGCCTATGACGCGTTGATTATGGACGATATCCAATTCCTCTCAGAGAAATGGAAAACGCAGGAAGAACTCTTCCACCTCTTCAATACTCTCTACGAACAGAATAAACAAATTATCTTTTCCGCCGATGTCCACCCCAACTTTATCTCCGACATACACGACCGGCTCAAGTCACGCTTCGCTTCGGGAATGGTGGTTGATCTCCCCGCACCCGATTTTGAGTCCCGCATCGCGATACTTTCTGCGAAGGCGAAGCGGTCGGGGTTTACCCTCTCACCTGAGACTGCACAGTATCTCGCAGGAGTTATTGAGGGGAATATCCGCGAGTTGGAGGGCCTACTCAACTCAATTGTGTGTACCGCACAACTCAAAGGCCGCGAACCATCGCTCGCCGAAGTCAAACAAATCGTAAAAGCGAACGAGAAACCGAAAAAATCAGTGTCGGTGAAGGATGTACTCCGTGTCATTTCACACTTTTATCAAATAGAAGAAAAAAGTATTTATGAAAAGACACGGCGTAAGGAGGTGGTGCGTCCGCGCCAGATCGCGATGTATCTCTTGCGTGAGGACTGTAATGTATCCTATCCACTTATCGGACAAAAACTAGGAGGGCGAGATCACACCACCGTCATCCATTCATATGAGAAAATAAAAGGGGAGTTAAAAGAGAATAAAGATTTAGAACAAGAATTGAAACAGTTACGAGCGATGTTATAAGGAGAAAAAGAATAGGAGGGGGAAAAATGAAATATAAAATGAAAATAAAAAAATTATACACAAAATAGAGCGTACTTTTCCATCCATTATACACATAAGAAAAGTAATTAAAGTAAAGCAAAACAAATGTTAAAAATATTTTTCCCCCTATCCACACCTCTCTTATCATATTCATATCTTTATTTATAAAAAATTATAAACATGAAAGGAGAAATCTTGAGAGAAAAATTTGAACGCGCGGCACGACACGCAAGTCGCATGGTAAGCAAACATCCATCTTTACCCGTATTGGGATGTGTATTACTAGAGACAAAAAAATCTACATTATCAATTCGTTCAACAAACATTGATATTTCTTTTGAAGCGCTTATACCCGCCAAAATTGAGCGTGAGGGAATAATGGCGGTACAAGGGGGAGCACTCACTTCATTTCTCTCCGGAGTGACCTCTACAGCTATTTCTTTTGAAGGAAAACCAGGTGGGTTTGCTCTTCAAGGTGGTAATACTCGCGCAACACTTAAAATATTTCCTCATGATGATTTTCCTTCTTTTACCGCTCCACGAGAATATACCCACACCTTTTCAGTTGCTGAAGTAGTCGCGGGGCTTAAGTCTGTGCTGTATGCCTCTTCTCCTTCATCGGTACGGCCTGAACTCGGGAGTATATATATTTTTTCAGAGAACTCCTCAATGGTTTTTGTTGCAACCGACTCTTTTCGTCTTGCGGAAAAACGCATTGTACCTCACAAACCCTCATCGTTTCCCCCCACACTCGTTCCGGTAAAAAACGCCAGTGAGCTTCTCCGTATTCTTTTGGAAGCGGAAGGGGATGCATGTGTTCTCTCAAGTGGTGAAGGACAATTTGCGGCGTTTGCGAATGGTATGTCGTTTATATCTCGAACACTCGAGGGTTCCTTTCCTGATTACAAACAGATTATTCCTAAAGAAGCTGAAACGACCGTAACGGCGCTTAAGGATGATATGGCGAAGGCACTCCAACTCGCTTCGGCGCTTTCTGAGAAATCAAATCAGGTGTCGCTTACGGTTCCTGAGAAGGAGAGGGAATTAGTCCTTTCGGTCAAAAATGCGGAGGTGGGTGAAGGGGTAAGTCGTATTCAGGCATCGGTCAACGGCAAACCATTTGAGGCGAGTTTCAACGCACGCTACCTTTCCGATTGTCTCGGTGCTATCAACGAATCCAGTATCACTCTCTCCTTCGCCGGTGCGGGGAAACCCCTCCTTATCTCCGGTGCCGGCTCCGCCGGATTCCGCTATATCGTCATGCCGATGAATCGGTAATTTACTCAACTACACTTATAGTCACTGAGGCGTCGGCGCGATTAAGCATCACATCGTACACCACCACTCTTATTTCATTATTCTGTGTAATACTCGTGTTATCTTCAGGGATAAAAGAAAATGAGAATGGTGCAGCGAAGGAAGAACCGGCGAAGACGCCGTTGATATACAGCTCAGCTTTAAGAAGCGCAAATTTTTTTTGTACCGCGTTTATTATTATGCGCACTTGTTCGTTTGCACGCACACCCGTTCCGGGTGTGGGGGAAGTGATTGAGATGGTTGGGGCGAATTCCAGTTTATGCACTTCATCGGTTTTGGTAGGGATGACCTCTGCGTCTGTTTGGTCAGCAAGTTTTTGTTCCTCCGCCCATTTTCGTATCGGTGTTTCCCAAAGGGTAAATTGTTGGTCGCGCGTGGGGTCGCTTGGTTTACTTCCTCGTGGATTCTCTTTATTTAACCAGTACAGTATAGAATGCACTTCTCTCACTACACGCTCTTCGCGTGTTTCGGTGGGGGTGTATTGGGTCGCCAAAGCGCCCGACATACGATCTACGACGAACACCTTCCCCCCGCGCCATTCGCCCTTGAGAATGGGGGGCAATCCTTCTTTGGTTTCTTCGGATGGGGCTTTGAAATTCTCGCGAGGTAAGAGAGGGAGCGCCTCGCGCATAAATTCATTCCAGAGAGGCGCAACGATAAACCCCGCCACTTTTTTCTCCATAGGTCGGGCGTCGTTGTTGCCCGCCCAGGCGCCGACGGCGAGTGTTGGAGAGTAGCCGATAATCCACGCATCTTTATAATCATTAGTCGTTCCCGTTTTTGCCGCAACTGAAAATCCTGGGACATACAAATATGAACGGACACCGAACGCGGGCGCGCGCGCGGTCTCATCAGAAAGAATATCTGAAATAGTGAATGCAATATTTTCTGGAAGCACTCGCTCCCCGGCGGTGCGGTTTTCGATAAATGTTTCTCCTCCCTTATCTATAATTCGTTCAATAGTGAATGGTTTGTTTTTTTCGCCACTATTAGCAAATACCGCATAGGCACCCACCATTTCTAGAAGTCGCACTTCGCCGCCACCAAGCACTAAGGTGAGTCCATATCGGTTTGCGTTGTCGAGTGTGGTGAGTCCAAGTAATGACGCTAAAGTGAAAGTATCTTGGAGATTAGCAAGGTAGAGTGTTTTAACTGAGGGGATGTTAATGGATTGTGCGAGCGCATCGCGCATACTGACGGGTCCACGGAATTTCTCGTCATAATTGACCGGAGTATAACACACCTCCTCTGCTTTGTCGTTCTCATTGAGCGGTTTACCCTCAGTATCACACAACGCGCTGAATTGTGTGGGGAGATCAAAAAGTGTTGTCTCGGGTGTGTATCCTTTTATAAATGCCTCTGCATACGCAAAAGGTTTGAATGCTGATCCTGGTTGTCTTCCCGCCAATGCGACATTAAAGTTGCCGTCTATACTCGGGTCAAAGTAGTCGCGTGAACCTACCAACGCGAGTACCGCGCCGGTTTTTGGGTCTATGGCTACCAACGCCGCATTTTCGGCGTTGAATTTTTCGGCGTTGGAGAGCGCATGTTTTTTAACTATGTTCTCGGCAAGTTCCTGGAGTCGCCAATCAAGTGTGGTGATAACCTTCAATCCCATTTCAGCGATGCCCTCGCCGTATGTCTTGATCAATTCATCGCGTACCATCAGAGTGAAATGAGGTGCTTTGATGCCTCTAGGGTCGAGCGGTTCAAATGAGAGCCGCTCACCCCTTGCATGTTCGTACTCGGTGTGTGTTATGTCTCCGTGCTCAAACATACGCCCCAAGGCGAGATTTTTACGCTCTTCCAATTTATCGCGGTTGTTTCCATAAGGGGAGAAGAAAGTGGGTGCGTTGGGAAGTGCGGCGAGATAGGCGGCTTGGGTTATCGTGAGCTCTTTTGCCGTCGTAGAAAAATATGAACGGCTTGCTTCTTCTATACCGTAGATGCTGCCGCCGTAGGGCGCCTCGTTGAAATAGAGGGTGAGTATCTCATCTTTGGTGAGCTCCTTTTCTAGTTTGAGTGAGAGTACCCACTCTTTGAGTTTGCGCGATATTTTTTTCTCGCCCGTGAGGAGTGAATTTTTGACTACTTGTTGGGTGATGGTAGAACCACCTTGGCTAAATGAACGCGCGCCAATATTGCGGAGTATCGCGCGGAGAATAGAACGCGGTTCGAGCCCGCGGTGTTCATAGAATCGGGCATCTTCCAATGCAATTGTCGCTTTCTTGGCATAGTCGGATATGTCTATTGACGATACAATACTTCGCTTGGTGCCGCGGTGGAGGTCATAGAGGAGTACCTCACCGGTGCGATCGTAGATTTTGGTGGATTCACTCACGCGCCGCTCTGAAAGTGAGGCGAGATTGGGGATACGGAAGGACGAAATCCAGAGCGCAACCGCGCCCGCTCCCACCAACCAAACCGAAAGTAAAAAGAGAATTATATGACGCCAAAAGTGTTTTTTGGCATGTCGTTTTCCGTGCATACTTCGAGATACTAGCATATACTGGAGTGTATGAACGAGTTGTTGGAGCGCGGCGTGGAGAAGATTTTTCCAAGTATTGATTTTGTGCGACGCGCGGTGGAGGGCGGTAAGAAATTACGCGTGTATCTTGGTGTAGATCCAACCGGTCCCACACTCCATATTGGGCACCTTATTCCACTCTTGAAGTTGCGTGATTTCCAGCGCGCGGGGCACCAGGTCGTTTTTCTTATTGGTGATTTTACCGCGACCATCGGCGACCCAACCGATAAACTCGCGGCGCGCACACAACTCTCTCCCAAAGAGGTTTTGGAGAATGCGAAGTTGTATAAAAAACAAGCGGGGAAGATTATTTCTTTTGAGGGAGAAAACGCAGCGGAGTTGCGGTATAACACAGAATGGCTCGCCCCGCTCTCGTTTGCTGACGGACTCTCTCTTGCAGCGCGGTTGACGCACGCTGAGTTGATCAAGCGAGATATGTTTCAAAAACGCATTGCGGGAGGGAGTGAGCTGTATATGCACGAAGTTTTGTACCCGCTTTTGCAAGGTTACGATAGTGTTGCGCTTGAGGTGGATGGAGAAGTGGGGGGGAATGACCAAACCTACAATATGCTTGTGGGGAGAGATTTGGCGAAAAAGATTTCAGGGAAAGAGAAATTTGTCATAGCAATGAAATTGCTCGCTGGTGCGGGTGGGACTAAAATGGGCAAGACCGAAGGAAATATGGTGGCGTTCTCGGATACACCCTTGGACGCCTTCGGAAAAGTTATGAGTTGGCCTGACACACTGGTGGAGTGCGCATTTGAGCTTTGTACTCGTGTGCCGATGGAAGATATCCCATGTGAAGGGAATCCCAAGGACGCCAAGATGCGTCTTGCGTACGAGATTATCGCGCTTGTACACGGGGAGGGTGCGGCGGTGGAAGCAGAGAGAAAGTGGACAGCCGCATTTTCTCAGGGTGTCCCGCAGGAGTTTGTGGAGATTCCGCGTGTGGGGGCGATTGAGGCGCTTTTGGAGCGGGGGATTATAGAATCAAAATCAGATCTCCGGCGACTTATTGCCGAAGGTGCGGTGACGGCAGTAGAAAGCGGAGAAAAGCAAAAGGAGGATTTTCTTAAAAATCCTCCTTTGGGGAAATACCGTATCGGTAAACACCGATTTGTGAGTATTGTCTAATGTCTATTCCTCCTCGTCTTCATCATTATCGGTTTCTTCCTCATCTTCTTCCTCCGTCTCTTCTTCATCTTCAGTGACGATGGGGTCGCGCGTCTCCATAATGTCTTCGTGCATATTTCTTGTGTATAAGAATTATGCTGATAAAACTGCCCGCCCGTACCGAACGGACTTCGGTCCGTTCGGGCGGGCGCTCCCAGTTGTATCAAATTATCTTTTTCGTGCAAGTGGAGGTGTGGAAAACTTTTCGTGTCTTCTGTTTTTTCCTCCGTTGGAACAAAGTGAAGTAGGGGAGTATACTGCTTTGATATGGTGGTGAAGCGAGGAAAGAAACTTATTATTGCGAATTGGAAGATGAATCCGGGGACAGGAGAGGCGGCGCGCGCTCTTTTTCTCTCCATTCGCCGCGCCGCAAAAGCGGCGCGGCGAGTGTCGGTCGCGGTGTGTCCACCTGCTCCGTTTTTACCTCTTCTTTCTCGGTTGGCGAATACCAGTGTGATACTCGGCGCGCAGGATGTATTTTGGCGTAACGGTGGTGCGCACACCGGTGAAGTGTCGCCTGAAATACTCAAGAGTATTGGGGCAACCTTCGTACTGGTAGGGCATTCTGAGCGGCGCGCGAAAGGAGAAACAGATGAGGGGGTGGCGCGTAAGGTAGGGGCGGTGGTTCGCGAGGGGCTTACGGCGGTGGTGTGTGTTGGTGAGAAGGTGCGGGACGAAAACGGCGATTTTTTCTCATTATTATATGCACAAATTAAGGCGTCGCTCTCTCGTCTTCAGCGGCGGTTTCTTTCGGACATCGTCCTTGCGTATGAGCCGGTGTGGGCGATAGGAAAAAATTGGCGCGAAGCGCCGTCACCCGAGATTGTGCGCGAGGCGGTACTCTTTGTGCGTAAGACGCTCGTCGATCTATTCGGTACTGAGGGCTCCGCGGTGCCGATCCTCTATGGGGGGAGTGTGGGACCAGAAAATATAGCTGGATTTTTAAAAGAGGCCGATGCGTCAGGATTTCTTATTGGGCATGAGAGTTTAGATGAAAGCGATATGTCGCTCCTTATCCGTCTTGCGCATGAATCACTCGCATAAATTCAATATCATCTCTGCTTCGGCGATGCCCTGGGGTTCGCGTGTGTTCGCGGTGTTTGATTTCAATCTTTCTCCAGGGTCTCCTGAGGGTGATTTTCGGCTGGCGCGCAGTCGCGAGACCCTCTCTTTTTTGGTGGCGCAGGGTGCACGGACACTTTTGGTGTCGCATCGGAGCGGTGAGGGTGATTCCCTTGAGAGTGTGGCCGCGTTTTTAAAAAGAGAGTATTCACTAGTGTTTGCTCGCAGCTTAGAAGAAGCGCGCGCCTCCCTGCGGGAGGCGCGCGCGGGCTCGTTTGTATTGCTTGAAAATATCCGCCTGGTCGGCGGCGAGCGAGAGATGAAGAACGACCCCGCGTTCGCGCAGACACTCGCCGAGCTTGTAGACATCTATATCAATGAAGCGTTTTCTGCGTCGCACCGCGCGCACACCTCTATGGTCGGCGTGCCGCGCTTACTCCCCTCGTATGCCGGATTTCTCTTTGCTGAAGAAGTTGCGCACCTCTCAACATTATTTTCTCCCCCGCGCCCATTTCTCGTTATTATAGGCGGGGCGAAGTTTGAAACAAAGGTGCCGATTTTAGAAAAGTTTTTAGAGCGCGCCGACGCGCTTTGTGTGGTGGGCGCGCTTGCCAACGATTTTCTACAGGCGCGGGGGGTGGATATAAAGCGCTCACTCATGTCGGCGAGAACGGTGCCGGATTCACTTGCGCACCACCCCAAGATTTTTGTTTCAGAGGATGTCGTATGGCGTGGCGATAGAATGGTGGATGCGGGAGAGAAAGCGGTGGCGGATATTGTCGTACACGCAAGTAGAGCGGCGTGTATTCTCTGGAATGGACCGCTCGGGGAGTGGAACGGCACGGACTATGGCGAAGCGACCAATACGCTCGCGCGCGCACTTACCGCGTCAAAAGCAGAAACGATTGTAGGCGGGGGAGACACACTCGCTGCCATTTCTCGCCTCGGTCTCCAAGACAAATTTTCATTCGTCTCCACCGGCGGCGGCGCGATGCTCCAGTTTCTTGCCGACGGTACGCTCCCTGGTCTCGAGGCGCTCACAGCGCGGATTTGATTTTTGCGGCCGTTTTTTCTTTTTCTTCGTCGTTTATATATCCTCGCCGTCCCTGCCAATGTTTGAACCCGTCTTTTTCGTGCCGTGGAATGATATGAATGTGTGCGTGGTGAACTATTTGTCCCGCAGCACTCCCATTATTCATGGAAACATTGATACCGTCGGCACTCAGCGCCGTTTTGACCGCACTCGCTATTTTTTTGACACAGACACCGAGAGTACCGAGTTCTCCATCAGGAATTTCAAAGAGAGTTTTGTAATGTTTTTTGGGGACGACAAGCGTGTGGCCGAGGTTGACCGGGTTAATATCTAGAAATGCATACACCTCCCTATCTTCGTATACTTGGGTGGAAGGAACTTCCCCACGAGCAATGATTTTGCAAAAGATGCAATCCATACTCGTAGTATAATCCAGAGATGCCGAAATATGTAGTGCGAGAGCGGGTGGGGGAGACACTTACGGAACATCTTCTTTATCACCGCGGTATCACGAGTGTTGAGGAACAGACAAAGTTTCTGAATCCGGATTATGAAGCGCACACGCACGACCCGTTTTTGATGAAGGATATGGAGAAGGTTGTCGCACGGATTGTATCGGCCGTAGAAAAGAACGAGCGCACCGCCATATTCAGCGACTACGATGCGGACGGGATTCCTGGCGCGGTTGTGATGCACGATTTCTTCAAAAAAGTCGGCTATACCAATTTTGAGAATTACATTCCCGACCGGCATGTTGAGGGGTTTGGGCTCAACACCAAAGCGGTAGAAGATATTGCCGCGCGCGGCGCGCGGCTTCTCCTTACCATTGATTGTGGTATTACCGATAGAGAGGAAGTTGCGCGGGCGAATGTCTTGGGTATGGAAGTTATTATTACTGACCATCACCTTCCCGGTATAGAACTCCCGCCCGCGTACGCCATTCTCAACCCAAAACAAGACGATTGCGCGTATCCAGAAAAAATGCTCTGTGGCTCGGGGGTGGTATTCAAACTGGTGCAAGCGCTCTGTTCTCGCCTCAAAACTGGCAACATTCCACACGGATGGGAAAAGTGGCTTTTAGATATGATCGGGCTCGCCACACTCTCTGATATGGTCCCACTCACGGGCGAGAACCGCACTTTCGCACACTATGGGTTGAAGGTTTTGCGCAAGTCGCCGCGCGTGGGGCTTGCGGCGCTTTTTCGTGAGCTTCGGGTGGAGCGCGAACATATTACCGAAGATGATGTAGGGTTTGTTATCACGCCGCGTATCAACGCCGCTTCGCGGATGGGGCAACCCTTCGATGCATTTCGGTTATTTTCTACCAGCGACGCGTTGGAGGCGGGGATGCTCGCGACGCACCTCAATAAAATTAACGATGAGCGAAAAGGAAGAGTGGCGGCGTTGGTACGCGAAGTGCGGCGCATAGTCGCGGAGGGGCACGCGAGTCGAGCGCCCGCGATTGTCGTGGCGGGTAACCCCGCATGGCGCCCCGCACTCCTCGGACTTGTGGCGAATACCTTGGTAGAGGATTATCGGAAGCCGGTGTTTGTATGGGGGCGGGAGGGGAATAATATTTTGAAGGGTTCCTGTCGTTCCGATGGGAGTGTCGATCTCTCAGCTCTTATGCACGAGGCGCGGAGTGTTTTTTCTGATTTTGGAGGACACCGCGAGGCGGGTGGATTTGCAGTGGCGTTGGAGAAAGTACATTTACTGGAAAATGAGCTAGAACGCGCCTATGAGAGAGTGCGTCAGGAGCGAGAAAAAGAAGAGCCAAAATATAGGGTGGACGCCGCGCTCTCGCTTGATGAAGTGGGCGAGGAATTGTGGCGCTCGGTCGCGCGCCTCGCGCCGTTTGGTGTCGGTAACCCCAAGCCCCTTTTTCTTTTTGAGTGTCTTAGGGTCAGCTTAGTCGAATTATTTGGTCGAGAGCGCCAGCATCTCAAGTTGATTTTCCAAAAGAAGAATGGCGAGCGTGTATCAGCAGTAAAGTTTTATTCTACCCCCGATGATTTCGACGGTCTTGCGGCGGGACAGCAGGTCAACATACTCGCACATTTAGAGCAGAGCTTTTTCCGCTCCGTGCCGGAGTTACGACTTCGATTAGTTGATATCGTATGAATGAAAATGCTACTTACATTTTCACTGATGGGTCGTCGCGGGGGAATCCGGGACCGGGCGGCTGGGGTGTGGTTATTGTTGGAGAGGAGCGCGTTATTGAATTGGGGGGACGCGAGACACATACCACTAATAATCGGATGGAGCTTACTGCCGCCGTCAAAGCGTTGGAACAAGTGCACACTCATGGTCTCAAGATACGAGTGTTTACTGACTCTGGTTATCTTGTAAACGGGATAACGCAGTGGATTTTCGGTTGGCAGAAAAGAGGTTGGAAAACGGCGGATAAAAAAGCAGTGCTCAACCGCGACTTATGGGAACAATTGCTCGCGCTCTCGGTGGGGAAGAGCATTGAATGGAAACAAGTGAGCGGTCATGCAGGGGTCGCGGGCAACGAGCGATGTGACGAGATCGCCACTACCTTTGCCGATGGTAGTACACCTTCATTGTATTCTGGTGTTCTTGAGAATTACAGAATAAAAAATATTTTGGATGTCCCGCGCAGATAAAGTTTTCTACGTAGCAGTGGCGGGGTTTGTCGCCGGTATTTTCGTCCGGTCATTGGTGGACTGGGGAACGGCGCTTCCGCTGTTTGTGTTGTTAATAAGCGGGGTGTTTATGATTTTGCACTTCGCGAAACCATATTTTCAAAAGTCCTCGGAAACGCTCGGGTCGCTTCACGGCGACCCTCGCTCCAGACATTTTGAAAATGTGTTTCGCTTCGTGCCCCCGCTCATGCCCCTCTTCCTTTTTGCAGTTGCACTTGGGATGTTTTGGTACGAACTCGCCGACCGGTTGCCTCCCACACCTTTGTTTGATACGCCAGCGGTTTTTGAGGGTAGGGTGGTTGAGGAACCCGACTTGCGCGAAAAGGTTACCCGACTTGTTGTCCAAGGACTATCCTTGGAACAAAAGGCGAAGGTTTTGGTGACGACTGGTTTGGAGCCGAAGTATGCGTACGGCGACCGACTGCTCTTGCGCGGGAAGGTTGAGCGCCCGAAGAATTTTGAAGATGAGGATACTCTCCGCGAGGTTAACTATGTGTCGTATCTCGCCAAGGACGGTATCCATTATGAAATGTTTATGCCGCGCATAGAAATACTCGCGCATGGGGAGGGAAATGTGATAAAAGAAAAACTTTTTGCATTCAAGCACGCGTTTATTGGAAATATCAATACACATATTCCACAACCACACGCGGCACTCCTCGCGGGGCTCGTGGTGGGCGCGAAGCAGTCGCTCGGGAAGAAACTTTTAGACGATTTCCGCACCGTCGGTGTTATTCATATCGTCGTGCTGTCTGGATATAACATCACGATTATCGCGCGATTTATTGAGTGGATTTTTTCCGCCCTTTCTCGCAATCGCCGCCTCATCCTTGCCGCTGGCGCCATCATTCTCTTTGCGATTATGGTTGGTGCGTCGGCGACGGTGGTGCGCGCGACGATTATGGCGTTTATAGCGCTCCTCGCTCAAGGGACAGGGCGTATGTATATGGCAACACGCGCACTGCTTATTGCGGGTGTCATCATGCTCCTCCACAATCCGCACATTCTGGTTTTTGATTTATCGTTTCAACTCTCATTTCTTGCAACCGTCGGTCTCATTTATTTTTCGCCTCTTATTGCGTCCAAGGTGAGGTGGATTACTGAAAAAGCGGGACTGCGCGAGATTGTGGTCGCCACACTCGCCACACAACTTTTTGTTTTGCCGTTTATTCTCTACAAAACGGGGCTCTTCTCATTGGTATCATTGCCGGTGAATGTACTCATTCTCGCCGCGATACCACTGACGATGCTTTTCGGATTTCTCGCGGGAGTGTTTGGTTTTGTATGGGGTATACTCGCGCTTCCTTTTGCATGGGTTGCGTACGCGCTTCTTGCATACGAGCTCGTGGTGGTGGAATGGTTCGCGCGGTTGCCTTTTGCGGCGATAACGCTCGCGTCATTCCCCGCGTGGGTTGCCGCTTTATGGTACGCCGTATACGGGGTGGTTATCTGGCGGATGCGTTCGCAAAGTTCTTTTCAACCATATTCCAATTGAGGTTGGCGAGGAAGTCCTCGATATATTGTTTCTTGCCCGAGGGTTGATAGTCGGCGACATACGCGTGTTCCCACATATCAAGCGCGAGGAGGGTTTTGCATCCGTTGAGTTGACCCAGGTGTTGTTCGTCTACCCACGCGTTGAGGAGGCGTTTGGTGAGTGGGTCAAAGTAAAGCATCGCCCAGCCAATGCCGCGTGTCGCGGCCACGGTTTTGAATCGCGCGAGCCAGGCGTCAAACGAACCCCACTCTTTTTCCAGAGCGGCACGGAGAGGGTTTTTGTCGGAGAGCGGAGAAGGACCGCCGAGAAATGATTCGAAATAATACTCATGATTGACCATGCCGTTGAACTCAAAGCTAAACCTTCGCTGCATTTCGGCAAGGGCATAGTCGCCGACTGTGTTTTTCTTGATTTCGTCTAGAATCAAATTTGCGTTTTTTACATACCCCCCGTAGAGCTTGAGATGTTCTTCAATATTTTTCTGCGAGATTCCTTTGAGAGCAGGAATATTAAATTTTTGCTCAACGAATTGCATATAGAGTAGTATACCATTTACTATGCACAGAGCGCGGAAGTGGGCGCATTGGTGGATAGTTGGAGTTCTCTTGGTGGGAACGCTGGTAATTTGGTATGCGGTGTGTGCCGAGGACCGCGGAGGCATCCTGACTGTTGCTTTTTTTGATGTGGGGCAGGGGGACGCTATTTTTATAGAGTCCCCGACGGGAAGTCAGATACTTATTGATGGTGGTCCCGACCGGAGTGTCGTGCGTGTGCTCGGGCGCATGATGCCGTTTTATGACCGCACGATTGATATGTTGGTGGTAACTAATCCGGACAAAGACCATTTTGCGGGGTTTCTTGACGTACTTCGTTTGTATAAAGTTGGAGCGGTTATTGAGCCAGGTACGCGCGGCGCCTCCGCTGAGTATGCGGTACTGGGAGCGTTGGTCAAAGAAACAGGCGTTTCTCACTCCCTTGTACGGCGTGGGGAAATTATTGATTTAGGCGGAGGCGCCGCGCTTGAGATTTTCTTTCCTGACCGCGTGGTTGCCGGAGTTGGCACGAATGAGGGTTCCATTGTCGCAAAACTTACCTATGGAGATACCTCTTTTCTTTTCACCGGAGATACCACCGAACCGGTGGAGAATTATCTCGCTGGGTTGGACGGCGCGCGTTTAAAGGCGGATGTGCTCAAGGTGGCGCACCACGGTTCGCGGACCTCTACGGGCGTGGCGTTTCTCGGGTACGCCGCGCCTGCGCGCGCTGTGATTTCCGCCGGGGCGGACAATCGCTATGGTCATCCCCACCCAGAAGTGTTCAATCACCTGAAGCAATTTGGTATTGAAACCCTCTGCACCTGCACCGAAGGTACGATTATTATGGAATCCGATGGCTCGCGTGTGCGAGTGAGAAAATAATCAACAGTGTTAAATCACGCCGGCTTTTTTGAGCGTCGCGTAGATACCGCGCTTTTGGAGTGTTTTGAGGCCTCTGGTGGAGAGGGTGAGGGTGATACTCTTTTTTAATTCAGGAATATAGAGCCGCCTTTTTTGCATATTCGCTCGCACACGGCGCATGCCGGTGGGGTTGAATTGCGTGGCGCGAGTACGGTTGGAGTACCCGCCTGCGCGCAAGAGCGATTTTTTGGTGATGGGGCACGGTCTCATAATGTTTCGCAGAATATCAGAGAATAGTGTAGTATGCAAGCATGGAGTTGGATGTTATTTTTTCCATCGCGGTACTCGTGATGTCGGTGGTGGTGCACGAGGTAGCGCATGCAGTAGTCGCTGACCATCTCGGCGACCCGACGGCGCGTCTCGCGGGTAGAGTGTCGCTCAATCCACTTCGGCATCTCGATATTTTTGGTTCGCTTATTGTTCCGTTTATTTTGGCAATCACGCATGCCGGTATTATGTTCGGGTGGGCAAAACCGGTGCCGGTGAATCAATACAATCTTCGCGGTAGGCACGCTGAGGTGTGGGTCTCGTTTGCGGGGCCGTTTTCTAACCTTGCGATCGCGGTCGTGTTTGGTGCACTTATCCGTTTTGCTGGTGAAGCGCTCCCCGTTTCCTTTCTTTCCATTTCAGCAATGGTAGTGCTTATCAATATCGTCTTGGCGGTTTTCAATCTGGTGCCCCTTCCTCCCCTCGATGGTTCCAAAATACTTTTTTCGTTCCTTCCCCCCAACTCTTCGCTTGCCGATTTTCTCTCACACTATTCTCTTTTTGTACTCCTCTTTTTTGTTTTCTTCCTCTGGCAGTTCCTTTTTCCTGTTGTGCGGCTCTTGTTTGAGGTTCTCACCGGAGTTGCGCTTTAGATATATCTGTATTATTCTGCCTTGCTATGGCGACGATAAACCAACTGATACGCCGCGGGCGCGGTAGTCGGGTGTATAAAAACAAAACCCCCGCGCTCACCAAGTCCTTCAATGTGCTCCGGAACCGACCGGTGTTTTTTAATTCTCCATTCAAGCGCGGTGTGTGCACCAAGGTGACGACCAAAACCCCGCGCAAGCCCAACTCGGCGATTCGCAAAATAGCGCGTGTGCGGTTGACCAACGGTATGGAAGTGACCGCCTATATCCCCGGCATCGGGCACAATTTGCAGGAGCATTCAGTGGTGCTCGTGCGCGGCGGGCGGGTGAAGGATGTAAACTTGCGCTATACCATCGTGCGCGGCAAGCTGGATGCCGCCGGTGTGGAGGGGCGCAAGAAAGGGCGGAGCTACTACGGGGTCAAGCGGGCGAAATAAATAAAAAATATGCGGAGGAAAATAAAAAATAGAAAGGAGGTGGCGCCCGATGCGCTCTACCAGTCGCCGAAGGTGGCGAAGCTGGTGAACTATGTGATGTGGGGCGGTAAGAAAGAAACGGCTCGGGCTATTGTGTATGGTGCGCTCGCGGAAGTGAAGGAGAAAGCGAAGGTGGAGAATCCGATGGAGATATTTGAGACCGCACTTAAAAATATTACCCCTTTGATGGAGGTGCGCTCGCGTCGTGTGGGTGGGGCGAACTATCAGGTGCCGGTGGAGGTGCGCGCCGAGCGGCGTTTGGCGCTCGCCTTTCGTTGGCTTATCGGCGCGGCGCGCGGCAAGAAGGGCAAACCGATGCACCTTAAATTGGCGGATGAGATTTTGGCGGGTGCAAAAAATGAAGGCGAGGCAGTCAAGAAGCGCGAGAATGTCCACAAGATGGTTGAGGCAAACAAGGCTTTCGCCCACTTCGCGTGGTAAGGCGGGTGTGATATACTGCAGAAATGAAGATTCTCAACTATACCGTCAAGGTGCACCCCGCCGAAGAGGGCGGATTTTGGGCAGAAGTGCCCGCGCTTCCGGGGTGTTTTACACAAGGGGAGACCATTGAGGAAATCGCCGTTATGGCGCGAGAGGCAATTGAGTGTTACCTAGCAAGCTTGGCGAAGGATGGTGTACGGGCACCCATTGAGCGGGTGGCGAAGAAAAACAAAGTGCGGCCGTTTTTTATTCCTCTCGCTGTGCGTGCGCCACAGCTCGCATGAGTCGTTTGCCGAACGCAACTGCGGCGGAAGTAGTGCGAGCACTCAAACGCGCCGGGTTTGTTGAGCATGAAGCGCGTGGGAGTCATCGTGTTTACAAACATCCAACGACTGGTTGTCGCACGGTGGTTTCCTTTCATGGGGGCGATATCAAACGGAGTTTACTCAAAGATATTATCCGCCAAGCGGGACTTTCCGAGGACGAATTCCGCGCCTTTTTGTAATTTTGCGCTTTTGTGCAGAGTGCGCTATTCAAAAAAGCCCCGCCGATGTAGCGGCGGGGTGGTGTTAGTTGAATCCTAACTGTGTGAGTGCGTTTGGTCCGTACCCTTGCACGAAGGCCTTGCGAGGATTTTTGATGCGCAAGATGCGTTGTCCGGTATCGTATCTTTGTTTCAACCGGATCATTTCTGTTGCTTGTGTTATTCCGCCATTTTCACTTTGATGGGGGAGTGCGATTCCGCGGAAAAGTTTTTTGTGCATATCGGCGGTCTTGGCGAATGTTTTTTGCACGAATTGCAAGAGTATCAACATTGCTTCGTCTGCGGTTTGTGCTCTGAAGCTCACTGTTCCTCTAGCTGTTCGGGAGAGTGAGTGGTCCAAATCGATAGGAGAGATAGACCATAGCATACTCCATTCCCGACCTCTGCCACCTAAGCGTTTCTTTCGGAATTCCATAATTTTTTCGTGTTTTGTTTTTCAATGTCCTCTTTGAATAACGAATGATTGGTGTTATTTGTTACATCACTTTTGCATTTTGGTCTTGGATACGCTACTCTGTATGGACGCTTCGGCGTTTTTTGTTTGTAGAAAAATATGCAACGGGACTATCCATTAGAGCGGGTGCGCAATTTCGGCATCATCGCCCACATTGATGCGGGCAAGACGACCACCTCGGAGCGGGTTCTTTTTTATACGGGGATGACGCACAAAATCGGCGAGGTGCACGAGGGCGAGACGGTAACCGACTGGATGGAGCAAGAGCGCGAGCGCGGCATTACCATCACCGCCGCCGCGATTACTTGTTTCTGGACGCCGACTCACGAGCCCGACAAGAAGGCACAAGAAAAAAAGTTTCGTTTCAATATTATTGATACCCCAGGACACATTGATTTTACCGTGGAGGTGAAGCGCTCGTTGCGTGTGTTAGACGGCGCGGTGGTGGTGTTTGATGGCGTCGCGGGAGTGGAGCCCCAGAGCGAGACCAATTGGCGCTATGCCGACGAGGGGCAGGTCCCGCGCATTTGCTTCATCAACAAGTTGGATCGCATGGGCGCCTCGTTTGAAAATTCCTACGCCTCAATTTTGGAACGGCTCAACAAAAACGCGGTACGGATGCAGATTCCGATGGGGTTGGAAGAGCATTTCTCCGGTGTGGTGGATTTGCTCACTATGAAGGCATTTACCTTTGAGGGTGATAAGGGAACGGTGGTGAAGGAGGGCGAGATCCCCCCAGAGTTTGTGGAAGAGGCGAAGAAGTATCGTGCGGAGCTCGTGGAGAAGATTGTGGAGCATGACGATGTGTTGATGGCTCTGTATCTAGAGGGGAAGGAGATCTCAGTGCCGCAACTCAAAGCGGTGTTGCGGAAGGCGGTGGTGGCGAACAAAATTTTTCCGGTGTTCACCGGTTCGGCGCTTAAGAACAAGGGGGTACAACTCGTGTTGGATGCGGTGGTGGACTATCTCCCCTCGCCCCTGGATGTCCCCCCAGTCAAAGGTATTGACCAAAAAACTGGAACGGAAGTGCTTCGGCACGCAAGTGACGCCGAGCCATTTTCAGCACTTGTGTTTAAGCTTCAGAGCGACCCCTTTGTGGGTCAGCTCGCGTTTTTCCGCGTCTATTCAGGTATGTTGGAGGCGGGGAGCTATGTATACAATTCAACGACTGGTGAGCGCGAGCGACTCTCGCGCATTGTGCGTTTGCAGGCGGACAAGCGCGAGGAGGTAAAGAAAGTTTTTGCGGGCGAGATTGCCGCCGCGGTGGGGCTCAAGGACGCCAAGACATCGCACACACTCTGTAGCGAAGACTTGCCGATTGTGTTGGAGGCGATTAAGTTTGCCGACCCGGTGATTTCGCTTCGGATTGAGCCCAAGACCAAAGCCGACCAAGAGAAGATGGGGTATGCGCTCAAACGCCTCGCCGACGAAGACCCGACATTTAAAATTACTTCTAATGCGGAGACGGGTGAGACGGTGATGATGGGTATGGGCGAGCTCCAGTTGGAGATTATGGTAGACCGAATGAAACGCGAGTTTGGCGTGGAGGCAAGTGTGGGCAAACCGCAAGTGGCGTATCGCGAGACGATTCAAGGGGAGGCCGAAGCCGAAGAGAAATATATCAAACAAACCGGCGGGCGCGGGCAGTACGGGCATGTCAAAATTACGCTCCGACCGATGCGGCCCGTGGACCCGGAAGCGAAGGTCAAAAAGAATGTGAAGCGCTACGACCACTTTGAATTTATTGATTCCATCAAGGGGGGTATTATTCCGCAAGAGTATATTCCGGCGGTGGAGAAGGGCATCAAAGAGGCGATGGAGCGCGGTATTGTGGCGGGGTACCCGCTTGTGGATGTTTCCTGCGAGCTCACCTATGGTTCATACCACGAGGTGGACTCGTCCGAAATTGCGTTCAAGATTGCGGGCTCGCTCGCGCTCCAAGCGGCGGCGAAGAAAGCACGGCCTGTGCTCCTTGAGCCGATTATGAAGGTAGAGGTAGTAACGCCTGATCGGTTTATCGGCGATGTGACGGGACATCTCGCGAGCAAGCGCGGCGAGGTGCAGAATGTCTCGGAGCGCGGTATGAACAAGGTGGTGGATGCGAAGTGCCCGCTCGCCGAAATGTTTGGCTACATCACCACTCTTCGTTCAATGACCGAAGGCCGTGCCAGTTTCAATATGGAGTTTGACCACTACGCGCCCGTACCTGCCAATGTAGCCCAGACGATAATAGAGGCGAGGAAGTAGGTATATCCACCTCTCGCTTGACAAGATTTTTTGCTCGGCTATACTCTCTCTATTCCGCATATGTTGAACACAAACAAACTCTTTCTCGCGCGAGGGCGTAGTGCACCGGCTTTTTAGAAGTTGTTGCGACGAAGCCCCGCGAGAGCGGGGCTTTTTGTTTTCCTGGCCGAGCGATTCTTTGATAATTGCAGTCCGTCCCACCGCAAAGAGGGTCTTTGCTCCGTTGAAAGACGGGGTTGGTGGAGGCGGGAGTAAATCAATCCCGTTAGAGGCAAGAAACTTATGGTTTCTGCCCGTTTGCCTTTAGCAAACGGGGCCTCTAACGGGATCAATGATACAAAGCAGGACTAAAAAGTAAGTGGTTACCTGATTTCCCGACCGGTCCAACGGAGTTGGTCTGGTGGGAAGGAGATAAGGGCGTATGGTGGATGCCTTGGTTGGAAGGAGCGATGAAGGACGCGGCGTAGCGGCGATACGCTTCGGGGAGGTGCCGAGCAACCTTTGATCCGGAGATGTCCGAATGGGGAAACCCCTCCGTGTGAACCACGGAGACCCCGATGTAAGTTGGGGAGCGCACCCGGGGAAGTAAAACATTTCAGTACCCGGAGGAAAAGTGAACAATTGTGATTCCGTCAGTAGCGGCGAGCGAACGCGGAACAGCCCAGAGTGTTTTGTCCGCAAGGACGAAATGCAGTCGTAAGACGGAAATTTTCCCGCCGATGAGGCGGGAAGGAGAGTTACCAAATGAGCAGTTAGCCGAATCCCGCTGGAAAGCGGGAGCCACAGAGGGTGATGGCCCCGTAGGCGAAAACTGCTCGTCTTTCTTTTTTCCGCTCTTGAGTACCTCGAGACACGAATAGCTTGGGGGAATCCGCCGGAACTAACCGGCAAGGCAAAATATCCTTTCAAACCGATAGTGAACAAGTACCGCGAGGGAAAGGTGAAAAGTAGCCCGGTGAGGGCAGTGAAATAGACCTGAAACCATATGCTTACAAGGAGTCACAGCCCCGACGCGCAAGCGTCGTGGGTGGTGGCGTGCCTATTGAAGAATGAGCCAACGAGTCCACGCATTTTCTTTGTCTAAGGGGCGATCCCCCGGAGGCAGAGGGAAACCGAGTATGAATAGTGCGCGTTCCGACGAAAGTCGGGACACGAGAAAATGCGTGGGACCCGAAGCCGGATGAGCTTGCCATGAGCAGGGTGAACCCCGACGAAAGTCGGGGGGAGGCCCGAACCTATAAGCCGTGCAATACTTCAGGATGACTTGTGGCAAGGAGTGAAAAGCTAATCGAATTCGGTAATAGCTGGTTCTCTCCGAAATAGCTTTAGGGTTAGCGTCGCGCGTTTCCGTCGGGGGTAGAGCGCTGGAAGGTCGGGACAGGCCGCAAGGCCGCTCGACCTATCAAACTGCGAATACCGGCGGTAAGAGCGGCGGCAGTTAGACCGTGGGGGCTAAGCTCCAAAGGTCAAAAGGGGAAGAGCCCGGATCTCCAGTTAAGGTCCCCAAATCCATGCTCAGTGCATCACAAGGAGGTAGTGTTTCTTATACAGCGAGGATGTAGGCTTAGAAGCAGCCAACATTTAAAGAAAGCGTAACAGCTCACTCGTCGAGAGACGCCGCACCGAAGATGATCGGGGCTAAAGCATGGTACCGAAACTGAGGATTCGACGAGTTCGTGGTTTACCACGAGCTCGTCGAGTGGTAGGAGAGTATTCGCATCTGCACTGAAGCCCAAGGCGTGAGCCGGGGTGGAGCGTTGCGAAGTAAGAATGTTGGCACAAGTAACCACATTGCGGGTGAAAACCCCGCACGCCGAAAGACCAAGGGTTCCCTCTCAATGACAATCAGAGAGGGGTTAGTCGGGCCTTAGCCGATGGCGAATGCCGGAGGTGATGGACACACGGTTAATATTCCGTGACCGTGGCGCATGTCGATGGAGTGACGAAGGTGAGTAGGGTAGGCGCATTATTGGATTTGACGCTCGTGGCGTAAGGAGGGGTTCCAGGCAAATCCGGAACTCTCGTTTCAATGCGGACTCCAAGCGTCGCGAAAATCCTGAGAGCAATCAAAGGAAATCTATCTGAGCCGCTTTCCAAGAAAAACTTCTACGATTACATGCGACACGACCGTACCGCAAACCGACACAGGTGGTCAGGGCGAGTAGCCCAAGGCGAACGAGTGAGAGGTCTCCAAGGAACTCGGCAAAAAAGCAGCCGTAACTTAGGGATATGGCTTGCCCCGACGCAAGTCGGGGCCGCAGCGAAAGTCTGCCTGGCGACTGTTTATCAAAAACACAGCTCCCTGCAAACTCGTAAGAGGAAGTATAGGGGGTGACACTTGACCAATGCCAGAAGGTCAAATATCGGCGTCCGCCTTCGCACTTTGAGTACAAAGTGCTACGGCAGGATAAAGTTTCTCTGTAGGAGAAGCCCTGCCCGTTCGAAGCACCTTGCAACCAAGGTGCGGAGGAGGGTGACTGATATAAGCCCTGGTCAATGTCAGCGATAACTATAATCGTTCTAAGGTAGCGCAATTCCTTGCGGGGTAAGTTCCCGCGCGTTGAATAGTGTCACGACTGGGCAACTGTCTCGGAGACTCGCTCGGTGAAAATACAATACCGGTGAAGATGCCGGTTACCTGCAGCTAGACGAAAAGACCCCGGAAGCTTTACTGCAGCTTGATATTGCCTGCATGTTTTTGATGCGTAGCGTAGGCGGGAGACATTGAAGTCCCGATTTTGGTCGGGATGGAGTCGCCGATGAAACACCGCTCTTTAAAAATATGCATGCTAACTTTCCCGAAAAAATCGGGGAGAGACAGTATCTGGGGGGCAGTTTTAGTGGGGCGCTACTCTTCTAAAAAGTAACGAAGAGGTCCATCAAGGTCGGCTAGGCGCGAATGGAAACCGTGCCGATAGTGCAATGGCATAAGCCGGCTTTACTGCGAGGCGTCAGAGCCGAGCAGTCGCGAAAGCGGGGCATAGTGAACCGATGGTCCGCATTAGACGCGGCCAGAGATCATCTGATAAAAGCTACTCCGGGGATAACAGGCTAGTTCCGCCTAAGAGTCCTAATCGGCGGCGGAGTTCGGCACCTTAACACATCGGGGTGCCTAGAGGAGCAATCCTCTACAAAAACAAATTGGCTATAACGGTGAACTCCATACAAAAGCCACCAGAAAACTGGTAACATATATGTATGGACAATACCGTGGGAAGATTCGTATGTGTGTTGAATAATGGGATACCTATCTTTAGTGCACACGGGTTGCGCCTTTTCCGAGCGGCAATCTTATGGTAACGAGGAGAGATAACCTCGACCAGAGAGAACGAAAGAATGCCGGGTGCAACAGAGTCCACCTCGCCCCCGGATTCAGAGCCGAAAGGTTCTCGAGGGGTAAGGTGATGCACTGCCGGTAGGTTACCAGATGGGGTTGGTTCGCATCGTTCCGCGTTCCAACCTCCCATTATTCAGCACAGATAAGAAAACCCGTAGAGACTATACGCCAATCTCCAGCCGTAGTGTAAAAACTACTGTTGGATGAAGACATAGTCCGATCCTGTGAGTAATCGCAGAAAAATCCGACAGCGATGTCGGCTCAACTTAACCTGGGGCTGGAGAAGGTCCCAAGGGTTTGGCTGTTCGCCAATTAAAAAGTTACGTGAGCTGGGTTCAGACCGTTCAGTATGTGGATTTTTCGCACATTGAACTGTCTGAATCCACGAGGAATTTTTTCGTCTATGAAAGATGAGAGGAGAAACAATCGCATCACGGCGGTTCGCATAAGCGATTATGCGAAAGCAAACTGACCGTATCGGTGAAATCCCTGAGTGGGATAATACCGAGGGAAGTTGTGGATTTCTTTGAAGTTCATAATCCCGTAGAGACTACATGTCAGTAATCCGACATCAGACTTCTGAAGTCCGATGTCTGATTATGTTATAGTCCAATGCCACAAGTAATTGTGGGTACCATGCGTGAGACAGGTTGGTCTCCTATCTGCTGCAGGCGCGGATTCTTGAGGGGAGTCATTTTTAGTACGAGAGGACCAAAATGAACGGACCTCTGGTGTACCGGCTGTTCCGCCAGGAGCATCGTCGGGTAGCTATGTCCGGACCGGATAACCGCTGAAAGCATCTAAGCGGGAAGCCGACCCCAAGATGAGGAATCGTTTAGGCCGGTGAGAGATGATCACCTTGATAGGCGCTCGGTGTACACGCAGCAATGCGTTGAGCCAAGGCGTACTAATCGGCCGATCTTTCCCGCCAGAATGACTCTGTCGGGCTAGTCGGGATTCAGGTATCCAATTTTTAGTTCTGCTTTGTGTCATTGATATAGTGGTATTGAGTGTTGTGTGTTGGTGGTTTGACGGCGGGGAAACACCTCTTCCCATTCCGAACAGAGCCGTTAAGCTCGCTTGTGCCGATGGTATCTCCCGTCGGGAGAGAGAGTAGGTAGCCGCCAACACAGAGCATTCAATTCTTGGTATAGTACACTCATGTTTTCATGGGCTGTGCGGCGACAACTATTTTATGGAGGGGGGATTCTCGTCTTTTTGTTGCTCGTTTTTGGGACGCCGTTTCTTTCGCGTACTCTTTCTGGACCTTTGTGTACCGATGGGCAGAAAAATGGGCAGGAAATAGGTATTGACTGCGGTGGCGCCTGCGCGCGGCTTTGTGTGGGGACCGTACAAGAGCCGCGCGTGCTCTGGGAGCGGGCGTTTAATGAGGGTGGCGGAGTGGGGAGCGCGCTTCTCTACGGCGAGAATCCCAACGCTGCCGGCGTTTTTTCCGCACCTTTTTATGTTAAGTTGTACGACTCTGCCGGTGTATTAGTTGCAGAAAAAGAAACGGTTGGTTCTATTGTTCCCGGTAGTACTTTCGCTATTTTTGCACCAAATCTATTTGTGGGTGCGCGCATACCCGTGCGAGCTGTTTTTGAGCCGCGGGTCGCGTTTGAATGGCGGCGGGATGTTCCTGCGGTTTCTGTTCTTGCCGCTCACTCGGTGGGGTTTTCTCTTGTTCCCCAACCGCGCGTAGAAGCGGTGATTGAAAATCGCGGGGCGTTCAGGGTGGGTGCGCGCGCGGTCGCCATACTTTTTGATAGGGCGGGTAATGCGCTCGGCGCGTCTGAGACGATTGCGGAGGTACCTGCAAGGTCGAGTGTCCCCACTTCGTTCGTCTGGCGTGTCCCCTTTGCGGTGGCACCGGTGCGGGCGGAAGTATTGGTGGCGAGTTATGCGCTCGGAGCCAATTGATTGGGTGGTGCTTGCCGTGGCGGTGTGTCTCTCGCTTGCGGGACTTTCTGTTCTTTCATCTTTTGGAGATGGGGGAGAGAGCGGTTTCTTTTCGCGGCAACTCGTGTGGCTTTCCCTTTCTTTGGTGGTCTTTTTTATCGCGGTGTACACGGATTGGCGTTTTATGCGCGGCACCCGCGCGGCGTTTGGGATATATCTCGTGGCGCTTGTGTTGTTGGGGTTAGTCGTAGTGGTGGGGAAGGTGGTTCATGGCGCGCAGAGTTGGTTTGATTTTGGTAGTTTTAGTTTCCAACCGGTTGAGTTCGCGAAGCTTGCGCTTATCGTGGTGTTGGCGAAGTACTTTACCCGTCGGCATATAGAGATCGCACGCGTGCGGCATGTGGTGGTGTCTGGTCTTTACGCGCTCGTGCTCATTGCTCTCCTTTTTCTTCAGCCGGACTTTGGGTCGGCGGTGATTGTCGGGCTCGTGTGGTTTGCGTTGGTCCTCTGCGCTGGTATGTCACGCCTCCATATTGCTGGCGTGCTCGCCGTCGGATCTCTCTCTTTTGTTTTTCTGTGGTTTTTTGTTTTTACCCCGCAACAACACGCGCGCATTGAAACCTTTGTGCGCCCGCTCGCCGATGTGCGTGGGGCGGGGTACAACGCGCTCCAGTCTGTGATCGCTGTCGGCTCGGGCGAAGTGTGGGGTAAGGGGGTGGGGTACGGGACCCAATCGCGTTTGCGGTTTCTCCCCGAGTATGAGACCGATTTTGTTTTTGCGGCGTTTGCCGAGGAGTGGGGGTTTATCGGTTCAGTGCTTCTTTTTATACTCTTCGGCATGCTTGTGTGGCGGGTGCTCGCCGCCGCGCGCGTCGGCGAGACTAATTTTGAGTCACTTTTTGCCTACGGGGTCGCGGCGCTTTTGGTCGCGCATTTTAGTGTGAATGTGGGGATGAATATCGGTTTGTTGCCGGTGACGGGGGTGACACTCCCGTTTCTCTCATATGGCGGCTCGCACTTGATTGTTGAATTTCTCTCACTGGGAATGGTGGTCGGGATGCGCCGCCGCGCCCGCGCCTCGCGCTCTCTCCCCGACGCCGACATTCCCGGGGTGGGGTAATTTTTATGGTACGATGAGTGCAAGGTATATATGCGGAATGGATTTTCTCTGATTGAGATATTGGTGGGGGTAGTGATTATCGCGCTCGTGGTGGGGGGCGTGGGGTTTTCTTTTTCTTCCTACGCCGCGCGGAAGGAATTGGAATCAGCACACGCGCGGGTGATAGCACTAATTGCCCACGCGAGACAGAAGACGCTCGCGGGGGAGCACGCAGCTGCATGGGGAGTGCATTTTGAGACAGAACAAGCCGTTCTTTTTAAAGTTCCGTGGAATCCGAGTGGTGTGGACAATCGAGTGGAACGCATGCCTCGGCGCGCTTCTATTTCCTCTCTTGCGTTTACCAACGATGCGGTGGTATTTGCGCGGCTTACGGGCGCCGCCAATGCGGGTTCAGTAACCCTCTCGCTCCGGCGCGACGCGTCTGTGTTCCGGACCATTTCGGTGAATGCTCTCGGTATCATAGAGTAAGCTCTGTGTGGCGTGGTATACTTTTCTTTATGGACCGCTTGGAGAAAGTGCGTTCCGGGCTTTATGCACGCGAGCCAAATGCGGAAGAGGGCGAGGGGCGGGGACACGAGCCATTTTTCCATGCGGAGAAGGAACCCCGTGTGCGCGCATGGGAAGGTGAAGCGTTTCCACCCGAACCCTCACCTTCTCCCGAGCCGCGCCGGACGCTCTCGCTTATGAAAAAGTTTTTTTTGGGCTCGGTTATTTTTTTTGCGTGCGCATTCGCGTTCGCGGGCTTCGTCTTTTTTCGGGGCGGTAATGTGGTGAGTTCGGAGAAGGTGGCGATAGAATTTGCCGCACCACTCTCTGCTACGGGCGGCGCACCGTCCACATTTGAGGTGTCTGTGCGGAACGATAATACGACTGAGATTACCTCTGCCGATTTGGTTTTGGAATTTCCCGACGGGACGCGCTCTGCAGAGGGCGCCGACGATATGCGTCGCGTGCGCGATGAGTTGGGTAAGTTTGCTTCTGGCGAGAGCGTTATCAAAAAGTACACGGCGGTGTTTCTTGGCGCTGAGGGGGGGCGGGTCAGCGTATTGGCGACGCTGGAGTACCGTGTTGCCGGCTCAAACGCGCTTTTCAAAAAGCATGCCTCGTTTGAGGTAACGCTTGGTACCGCCCCACTCTCTCTTGCGGTGGTGGCGCCGCGTGAGACGGCGCGGCAAGGAGAGATTTCTTTTGAAATAGAAGTGAAGTCGAACGCAAGTGCGGTGCTTCAAGATGTTGCTATGGAGGCAGTGTACCCGTTTGGGTTTGTGTATGAGCGCGCCTCCCCCGCGCCGTCGTATGGCGAGCGTCTGTGGCGTATTGGCGATCTCTCTCCGGGCGCTTCGCGACGCGTGCGCATTACCGGAGCACTCGCGGGTACAGAGGGGGATGCACGCGTGTTTTCGTTTCGTGCGGGGGCGCTTGCTCCGGACGGCAGGAAGGTGAGTACCCTACTCGCCTCAGCCGAGCATGAGGTGCTCTTACGCAAACCATTCGTTGCGCTCTCTATTTTGGTGGACGGCGAGGAGGGGAGTGAATTTATTGTTGAGAAAAATAAGACGGTACGCGTGATTCTTCGGTGGGAGAATAATTTGCCTGCTGCCGCGGCAGATGTACAACTCATCGCATCGCTCTCGGGCGCGCTCTACGACGGCGCCTCGGTGATGCCTGAGCAGGGCGGATACTATCGTGCGGGCGACCGAACTATCGTATGGGATACGAGCGCGGACCCCGCGCTCGCGCTGATTGCTCCCGGGAGTCAGGGCGAGCACTCTTTCTCCGTTAATGTCCGTGGTCCGGCGACTGGCGCGTATGCGCTCAAAAACGCCTCTTTTTCTATTGCCGCTTCTCTTTTTGCTCGGGGTCCGGCGGGTGCGAGCGAGGCGGGGGGTGCGATTGAGACCAAAGCGCGCGCAGAGGTCAAACTTTTTGCCGATACAACTATTTCTGCTCGGGTCGTGCGTGTTGGGTGGCCGTTTGCGAATGGGGGATCTCTCCCGCCCCGGGTTGGTACTGAAACACAATATACGATTGTTTGGTCGCTCACCAATGCGTTCAATGATGTTGCTGAGGCGCGCGTGTCGGCCACCCTTCCCTCGTATGTTCGTTTTTTAAATCAGGTGTCGCCCGCGAGCGAACGGGTGTCGTATGATCCCGTTTCGGGGACGGTGGTATGGGACGCGGGTGAGGTGAAGGCGGGAGTTGGTATCGGCGGGAGTCCCCGCGAGGTTGCATTTCAGGTTGCCCTTGCTCCGGTAGATAGCCAGGCGGGGACGGTGCCTCAACTGATTAGTGCCGCCTCGGTGAGCGCGCGTGATCGTTTTACCCTCCGTGAGGTAACGCATACAACTCGCGCACCGCTCACCACCCGCTTCTCCGACTCCTCGTTTATCGCGGGTCAGGAGGTAGTACAGAAGTAGAAAACAGGGTACTATATATTGAATGGAGAATATTATTTCGCTCTGCAAGCGTCGGGGGTTTGTGTATCCGAATGCGGAAGTATACGGCGGGTTTGCGGGGTTTTGGGATTATGGGCCGTATGGGGTGGCGCTCAGAAACAATATCAAGCGGTTGTGGTGGAAGATGTTTGTGGAGGGGCGGGAGGATATGTATGGAGTAGATGCGGCGATAGTGACCAAGTCGGCAGTGTTGGAAGCGAGCGGACATGTGGCGGGTTTCTCCGACCCGCTTGCGGATGGGTCGCGTTTTAACACGATGTTTCGGACTTCAGTGGGCTCGGGCGCGGATGCGCAGACGGGTTATTTGCGCCCCGAGACGGCGCAGGGTATCTTCACCAATTTCAAAAATATTGTTGACTCGTTCCATCCCGAACTGCCTTTTGGTATCGCGCAAATCGGAAAGGCGTTTCGCAACGAAATTGCCCCGCGCGACTTCCTTTTTCGTGCGCGTGAGTTTGAGCAGATGGAGGTGGAATATTTTGTTGAGGAAAAGGGGTGGGAGGAAGCGTTTGCGCTGTGGCGCGCGAAAATGCACGATTGGATTGCAGCGGCGGGTATTGATATAAAAAAAGTGCACGAGGTGGAAGTGCCCGATGCCGAGCGCGCACACTATTCCAAACGCACTATTGATTTTGAGTTTGATTTTCCCTTTGGTCGCAAGGAGCTCTATGGTCTTGCATATCGGACTAACTACGACCTTTCACAACATGCCGCGGCGAGCCATAGTGATATCACCCCGCTCGCGCATGTGATAGAACCCTCGCTGGGGGTTGAGCGTACGCTTCTTGCTATGCTTCTCTCGGCGTATACCGAGGATAACCTTGGTGGGGAGAAACGCATTGTCTTGAAGTTGAAGCCCGCACTGGCGCCGGTCAAGGTCGCCGTTTTTCCATTACTTAAAAACAAACCCGAGTTGGTCGCGAAGGCGCGGGAGGTGTATGTAGGGCTGAAAAAGGAATTCGGTGCAGTCTCGTTTGACGACAACGGTAATATCGGCAAGCGTTACCGACGGCAAGACGAAATCGGCACCCCGTTTTGTATTACAGTGGACTTTGATTCGCTTGAAAGGAACGATGTTACCCTCCGCAACCGAGACACAGGAGTACAGAAGCGCGTACCGCTCTCGGGTTTGGTGGGAGCATTGATAGATGCGTTACAATAGGGTGGTCATGTCGGAAATACAAAAAGGGTTTTCTCTGATAGAGATTGTGGTTGCGTCGGCGGTACTGCTCTTGTCTTTCGTGTCGGTGATCACCGCGTTTCAACTGGGAGCGCGGCGGGGTACGGGGACGCTCCAAGAGATACAAGCCGCTTCGCTTGCCGAAGAGGGGGGAGAAGCGCTCGCGAGTATCCGCGATGTAGGGTGGGGGGCTATTTCATCGCTCGCGGTCGGTGAGCCGTACGGGCTGTATTTTGACGGTACGCGTTGGCGCGCGACCACGACTGCCGAAGTGATTGATGGCGTTTTTAGGCGTACATTTACTCTGGCGGAGGTGTATCGGCGTACGAGCGACCAAGATATCGTTGCTTCAACCTCGCTGGAGGCGAAGGTGCTGGATCCGAATACGAAACACCTGACGGTGCGCGTGTCGTGGGAAGCGGCAACGACAAGCAGTGCGGGTGCACGCCGTTTGGAAGGATATCTTTTTAACCTTTTTGAATGAGATATGATACACACTTCGCAAAACAACATTTTCAAAAGTCCTCGGGTCGCCCCGTCAGAACGGGGCTCAACCAGACATTTTGAAAATGTGTTTTGCTTCGTGTGTACGCGTGGTTTTTCTTTGGTTGAAGTGCTCGTGTACATTGCTGTGTTTGCGGTTTCACTTTCGCTCATGGTTGGTACTGCTCTCGCGCTTGCCCGTTCGTATAGGGGTGTGTCAGGCACTGCCGCGGTGGAGCGCTCCGCGGTCGCGGTTCTTGAACGGCTCACGCGCACCGCGCGCGAATCGGTGTCGGTGGGGGCGGTGGGCGAGGCGCTTGTTTTGAATACGACGAGTGGAGGAGCGGTGGAATTTTTTGTGCAGAATGGCGCTTTGCGGTTTAAAGAGAGTGGAGTAGACAAAGGTGCGCTTACGGAGAACGCAGTGGTCGTTTCTTCTTTTGTTGCGCAGAAAATCGCGACCGGGCGGAGCGAAGCGGTGAAGATAATTTTGACGATTAATAACAAAAATTTTTATGCCACGACCGTTGTACGCAATTCATACTAATCGCGGCCAAGCGATGCTTCTCGCGGCTCTGCTTTTTCTCACCGCCGCGATCGCACTCTCCGCCGCCGCGGTGGGACCGGTTTTGCGCCGCGCTGCTTTGTCGCGGGCGTTTGCCGATGCGCGACAGGGGCTTTCGGCGGTCAATGCGGTTGCGGAGGATAGTGCCTATCGTAAGGTTAAGGGACTCACGGTTGGGGGAACAGAAACATTCGCGGTGGGTGGGGTATCGGCGACGGCGGAGGTAGTGAGCGTCTCAGACGGTGTAGAGATTATTGCCGAAGGAGAGGGGAGTAATTTTTCTCGCGCGGTGAAAATGGTACTGAACGAAGGCACTGGCGCCGCGTTCCACTACGGTGTACACGTGGGAGAGGGCGGGCTCGTATTAGAGAATTCTTCCTCTGTGTCGGGCAATGTCTTTTCTAACGGACCAGTGGTGGGTATGGGGAGTAATATTATTGGCGGCGAGGTGATATCCGCCGGTTCTGGGGGGTTGGTGGAGAATATACACGCGACCAGCACTGTGTATGCGCACACGATTCGCGATGCCGATATAGACGGCGATGCACACTATACACTCCTGACCGGTTCTACAGTGGATGGTACCCTTTTTCCCGGTAGCCCCGACCAAGCAACTTCCACCTTTCCCATTTCCGACGCGCAGATTGCGGTGTGGAAGACAGAGGCGGCGGCGGGCGGGACGCATACTTCTCCTTGTCCGTATACCATTTCTTCCAGTGTCACTATTGGTCCTAAAAAAATTAATTGCGGTTTGAAGATAAGTGGATCGTCGACGGTAACGCTTGCGGGGCCTTTGTGGATTGCGGGAACACTGGAGATTGAGAATTCTGCCATCGTCCGGGTGTCCCCGTCTCTTTCAGGAAAGAGTATTGCAATTATTGCAGATGATAAAATTACCCTCCAAAATTCTGGGTCGTTTGAGGGGGCGGGGGCTCGCTCGTACATTCTTCTTGTTTCTACACGTACCAGTGAAGAGGGAATTCTGGTCAAAAATTCTGTACAAGGTGATGTGCTTCTTTTTGCGCCAACGAGCGAGATTTCTTTGGAGAATTCTATAGAGATGAAGGAGGCGTCCGCATATAAACTAACGCTCAAGAATAACGCTGAGGTGATATACGAAACCGGTTTGGCGAATCTGCTTTTCACCGCTGGCCCCTCAGGCGGTTACACTCTGGGGAGTTGGAAGGAAATCGCGCCATTTTAACGGAGCACATATAGGTCTACTCTATTTCTCTTTTCTGTTTCTCGGTTGCGAGGCAGGTGAGGGCAATGGCGAGGGCGTCGTATTCATCGTCGAGGCGTTTTTTTGTCTCCAGAGTGAGTAATTTTTGCACCATTTCCGTTATGTGCTGTTTGTCACTTCGACCGTAGCCGGTGACGGCAATTTTGATTTGGAGAGGAGTGTATTCATGAACGGCGATTTCCCCACGCGCCGCCTCGACGAGTATTACCCCGCGCGCCTCGGCGACCTTCATTGCTGTTTTTTGATTGGAAAAAAGAAAAAGCGATTCAATGGCGAGGCATGAGGGTTTCCACTCGGTAATCACTTCTCGCACCGCAGTGCCGATGCGCGCGAGCCGCGCGCTATGGGACTCTTTTTTATCAGTGGTGATACATGCGGAAAAAAGCGCTACTTCTTTTCTTTCTCTTTTTTCTACCACTGCAACACCGAGTCGGTCATAGCCGGGGTCTATGGCGAGTACGCGCATATTAGATAGTGTAGCAGTTTGTTTGGCAGTTTTTAAATCCACCTACACACCGTTTTCATTTTTTAAATCCACCCCCCGCCCCTCCTTTATGAAAGGAGGGGTGAGAGATACAATACAGTATATGAACAATGTGATTATTGGGGTGGGCGAATTGGCGTGGAGGGGTGTTTATGCCGCCCGTAATTTTAGAAAAGGTGAGGTTGTGATTAAGTATCACCTAAGGTTGTTATCGAAAAACGAATACGAGAATCTCACCAGTAAAGAAAAAATGTTTGTTCACTCTCACCATGGAATGCTATATCTTTATTCTGAACCAGAACGGTATGTTAATCATTCAAGAAATCCGAATACATCCCAGGATATAGATTGTCAGTGTGATATAGCCACGCAGGATATTTTAAAAGGAGAGAAAATAACTACGGATGCTAAGAAAGACGATGTATAGTTAGTATTTATGTTATTGTACAACCATAAACTCAAGCCGCGGGCACGCGAGCTTCGGAAAAATCAAACACATGCAGAGATACTTCTGTGGGAGAAAATAAAGGGGCGGCAAGTGGGCAATCTTCAGTTTTTGCGTCAACGGCCCATTGGTAATTTCATTGTTGATTTTGTGTGTCTTGTGTCAAAGTTGGTAATAGAGATTGACGGACCAATTCATATGCGTACTAAAGAAACCGATGTTTTTCGTCAAGAACAGTTGGAGCTTTTTGGTTTTAGGGTTTTGCGTTTTTCCAATCGTGATGTTGAGGAAAATATAGAAAGGGTGGTCGAACATATTGCCCAGTACGCTCGTTTGACCTCCTAGGCCCCCTTCCTTTGTAAAGGAAGGGGGGTGGGGGATGGATTTTTATTCCGCATTCGTGATAACCTCTTGCACATCCTCGCGTTCTTCCAGTTTCTCTACCAGAGTTTCTAGTTTTGCAATATCCTCGTCGGAGAGGAGAGTGGGCGTGGTCGGTTTCCAACCTTCCGCTGTTTTCTCAAACGCCCATGCGGCGGCGCCGGGTGCGGCGAGGTTTCCCCCGTTTTCCGAGAGCAGATGTTTTATTTCTTGCGCCGTTTTGTTGCTGTTGTCAGTGAGTGCGTCAATGAGTACAGCAACTCCGCCCGGTCCATACGCTTCGTAGCGGGCGCGCATAAGCTCCTTGGTGCCGGTTTCCGTCGCCTTTTTAATTGCGCGCTCTATATTATCTTGAGGCATATTTTCTTTGCGCGCCCGCTCGATGACTGCGCGCAACCCGGGCGCATTCCGGTCTCCTTTTGCTCCTCGCGCCTCCGCGGTGATAAGCGCGGCAAACTTGGAGAAGGCGCGACTCTTCGCCGCATCCGTTTTCGCCTTTCGCTCCTTTATCTGTTTCCACTTATTGTGTCCCGCCATAGGTTTGTATTTTACACCAATGTTTGTTTCTCTCCCCGAATATGCGCGTACGCCGCTGGGGTTGCGCGCCGGCCGCGGGGGGTGCGTTCCAGGAGCCCGAGTTGTAGGAGATAGGGTTCGTGCACTTCTTCTACCGTTGCTTCTTCTTCAGAGAGAGCCGCCGCTAAGGTGTTGAGCCCGACTGGCCCGCCGCCGAACTTTTCTATAAGTGTCGTGAGAAGCGCGCGGTCTGACGCATTGAGCCCCAGCGTGTCTACACCAAGAAGGGTAAGCGCGTCATGCACAATACCCTCTGACAGTTTTTCTTTTTTGGTTTGCGCGAAGTCGCGGCAGCGTTTGAGCAAATAATTGCCGATGCGCGGCGTCGCACGGCTCCGCCGCGCGATCTCCCGAATTGCTCCTTCTGCAATATCTACCTCGAGGAGTTTCCCCGACCGCCGCAGTATTTTCTCAATTTCTTCTTTTGTATAGAACTCTAGACGGAATACGCCGCCGCCAAATCGGCTCCGGAGAGGTGAGGAGAGAAGCGCGACGCGTGTGGTGGCGGCGACAAGGGTGAAGGGGGGGAGCTCTAGTTGTATAGTGCGCGCTGATGGCCCTTTGCCGATGATGATGTGGAGCTCCCCCGACTCCATCGCGGGGTAGAGCACTTCTTCTATCGCGCGGTTGAGTCGGTGGATTTCATCTATAAAAAGGATATCACCCGCGGAGAGATTGGTGAGTATGGAGGCGAGGTCGCCTACTTTTTCTATCGCCGGGCCGGAAGTGGACTTGAGTTGCGCGCCGAGCTCTTTGGCGACCAAATGCGCGAGAGTGGTTTTCCCAAGTCCTGGGGGCCCGTAAAATAGAACATGCTCGGGCGGGTGTTTGCGTTCGCGGGCAGCAGAGAGGAGTATTTTCAGGTTATCGGTCACCGCGCGCTGTCCGACATACTCAGCGAAGGAGGCGGGACGGAGCGCCGCATCTAGAAAAATGTCCCGTTTCTCCTCATTTTTTTTAGCCATAGATTATTTGACAATCGTATTAGAGTATGCTAGGGTGTGGTCTGGTTCCAGTATACAAATCTCAGAGCAATGGGCCTCCGGGCTTTTGGCGTTTCGTCAGGGATGTTCCGGTCCGCTGTTTCGGCATCGTGACGGGAACACACCCGAGAGCTTCGTTTTGCTTTTCGTCTTGTATGGAAAGTATTGCTCTGAGATTTGTGCGCTTGAATGCACCTCATCTTCTCTAAACTCCAATGTACTCGCTTTTCTCTTGAACGCAATTGCTCTACGCCACCTTTTTATTTTCTAATACACCTGCACCTCCACCACATCATCCGTGCGATTTCCATCGGCGTCCACGCACGCGGCGCGGATGATTACCGACTTACTCACTTTCCCTGTAATCGTACCAGAGAGCGCAATATCTTTCTTGCTCCACGCCGCGCGGCACCGCGCCGCACCTTCCGAGAGCCAGCTCACCACAATCCTTCCGCCCTTAAGCACCTCTACCGGCCCATCACTCCCATTGACCTTGAGGTCAATGGAGAGCGTGTCAAATATATTTTCGTTGGAGAGGGAGTCAAGGTGGGAGAGGGAGGGTGGTGTGGGGGTGGGAGAAACGGGAGCGGGAACAGGCGAAACGGAAGGCATATCATCCGACACAATCTCAATAATTCTGCCCCATCGGTTGTTCGGGTCAAAGTTTTCCACGATGATGTATGGATTGCCTCTTCTAGAGTTGCTATCACCTACCGCCGCTTTTTGGGCGGGGATGGTTGGACTAAAAACTCTTCCTAGCGCCGCAAAGAACGGGTAAAACGCGCTCGCTTGCACGCCGTCTTTTATCACTCCGTCCATCTTTGCGCACTCGGGAAAATACGACTTCGCGTCTCCGCCTTTGATGGCGGACATAATGTAACCACAAGAAACAACATTAAATTTATTCGAATTTCCAATGTTCATAATACTCGTCTTTGATGAACGAAAAATTGGAATATCTACGCCATCAAATAGTATAGAATCATAAGAACACCCTTCATAATTCGCACCATACTTTTTCCCGTTATGACTAAATGCTCCCGATGGGTTACTGCTACAATTACGACCGAGATCAAATTGTGCTAAGATATCTTTTTCGAGAAAACCACTAGCTTTATCTTTGCGAATTTTTGGAGGATCGAGATATAGATAGGTATATTCATCGTCAAGGGACGCGAAGGCGTGGGAGAATTCGTGTACGGCGGTTGTCGGCTTATTTTCTTTAGTACCGACAAATACTCCGTTAGCACCCTTATAGGTTACACCTAAAAGCTGGCTGTTCAGTTCAGGTAGATAATAAATAAATCGTCCAACAAGACCGCAAGATAGACGCTCATTGAGAAGTGGTAAAATCTCCTGAAGCAATTCCTGGCTAAAATGCCAATCACCTTTCTCGAGTAGTTGGGACAATAATTTTGTGGCAAAGTTATTGCGCCAAGAGTGCAAATCTACCCAATACTTGAAATAGGATTGGTGGGACGAATATGGTTCTATTTGGGCAAATCCATCTACTCGATCGTGTTCAAAGCGTCGTAAAAAAGAACTAATGTCACCAAAAGCTTCAAAGTCGCTTGCTCCGATAATATTATATTGAGCATTATCACCACCCCAAGTCGGCGCACAAAGAGAAAAGGATACCGAACTTCTCTCTTGTTTTTTATTGCTGCTCGTCTGTGCAGTACTAATAAGTATAATATCCACTGGAAGACTAGCTTGTATGGCAGTGAGAAGCAAACTGAGTTTTTTGTTTGGCGCTATACCATCTGGCCACCCCCTTACCTTCCATTCATAAATAAACCTGTCGTGCTCGTCTTTCTTGTTTGTGCGAAAGAAATTAATGCCCTCGACAATAACCTCATTATTCTTGCCGACAACCAACTTTCCCTCTATTGGCAAAGAAAAAGGTAAATCATTCACCACTATCTCACTCTTCTCCACCCACCCCTGGATGCAGTAGTAATTGAACTCCGGTTTGATGCGCACGACGAGATCGTAGACGGGAGTGAGCGGAAGCGGAGCGGTGAGGTTGCGTTCTTTTACCATCTTCGCTTCAAAATCGGGGTCCACCGCGACTTCAATCCACGGCTTGCCGTCCTTTGTGTGGTAAATGCTCCCTTTGAAAAAGTCCTTCGCGGGGTCGGGGCAATAGCGGGAAGCGACTTGAGAAGCCGGACTCTCTGCGTGTACAAGGAGAAATGGGGTGAGGAGAAAAGTAAAAGTGAGGAGTGTTTTCATGTGGATGTCTCCCACTATAACTATTCATAAAACCCGACTACGCGCTCTATCTCTTCAAGCGAAGTGATTCCCGCAAGGACCTTGAGTATGCCATCTTGGGGCATCGTGAGTTGGTTCTGTGGTTTTGCGGCGCTTCTGATATCGCGTTCGCTCGGGTTCTCGCGGATAATGTTCTCTATCGTTTTATCCATCGCAATACCCTCAAATACTCCCACCCGACCTTTGTAGCCGGTTTCGGAACACTGGTTGCACCCTTTTGGTTTCCCTATCTTTTCTTTTTGTGTGGGCGTAATGCCGTTGGGGAGCTCAGCGAGGATGGTGTGTATGCGTGCGCGTTCTTCTGCTGAGGGCGACACTTCCTTCTTGCAATGAGGGCAGAGAACGCGCACGAGGCGTTGTGCGAGCGCGAGAGTGACAGCTGAACCGATAATTTTTGGGTCTGCGCCGAGGTCTACGAGGCGGGGAAAGGTACCGGCGGCGTTATTGGTGTGGAGAGTGGAAAAGACCATGTGCCCGGTGAGTGAGGCGTTGAGCGCAACAGAGGCGGTTTCGTGGTCGCGGATCTCGCCGACCATAATTACATCAGGGTCTTGCCGGAGCGCGCTGCGGAGTCCGCCGAGGAAGGTATATTTTTCGTTTTTGTCCACCTGTGTTTGCACGATACCCTGGAGGTGATATTCAATCGGGTCTTCAATGGTAATCACTTTTACCCCCGGTGAATAGAGATATTTCAGGAACGCATAGAGGGTGGTGGTCTTGCCGCTCCCGGTAGGACCGGTGGTGAGAATCATCCCATTTGGTTTTTTGATTTCGCGTTCTACCACCGCGCGGAGGGTGGGGTGTAATCCCAGTTTTTCCATCTCGACGCCGATGGTTTTTGGGTTGAGGATGCGGAGTACGACCGATTCGCCGTAGGAGCCGGGGATGAGGGAAGTACGGATTTCAATTTCTGTGCCGTTGATTTTGACGCTCAAGCGTCCGTCTTGCGCTCGGTCGGTGATATTGAGGAGCAGCCCCGAGACAATCTTGATGCGCGAGAGGATGAATGAAAACGCTTCATGCGGAATGGCGACTACATCGGAGAGCATTCCATCAAGTCGGAGCCGCACACGCACCTCAGTTTCTTCTGGTTCCCAGTGGATATCAGAAGCGTCTAACGCGAGGGCGCCTGCGAGCATGAGTTCTATCATTCTTCCAAAACGCGCACTTTTTTTTGACGCCAATTCCTTACGGAGGGAGGCGGCGACATCGGCGAGCGTTTTGAAATTCTTGATGTGCTCGGCAATATCTATGTCTTGTATGGCGATAGTGCCTGCTTGTTCCTCACGCGCGAACGAAAGGTCGCTGTATCGGCGCCACGCCTTCTCTAGGCCTTTGCGCTCCGCCATATGGAGTGCTACTTCGTACCCCGCGCCCGTGAGTTTCTTGAGCGATTCTCTCGTTTCTTTTTTCTCGGGCGAGAAGACGGCGACGCTCACCTTTTTCCCTAGAAGTGCAAACCCGGCAACTTCTGCCGCCCGCGCTTTCGCTTCGGGAATAAGGCGGAGGGCGTCTAGTTCAATGGGGGTCGGTATCAAGTCAATGTAGGGGAGTCCCGCCTTGGCGGCTTGTTGTTGCACCAGCTCGCGCTCTTCGCGTTCGTGAAGTTCCTTGAGTTGCTCGGTTTGCTTTTCTTCGTCAAAAGATATCGCCATAAGGATGGCTCTAGTATACCAATATACAAATGAATACCAATCTGCACATGACTACGAATTGGGCTTGACAATCGGTTTTGGATTTGCTATACTACGGGGTAGGAAAACTGAATTTCCGTAAAAACAAAAACAATAAAAAAAGAAAGAGAGAAGCAAATGAACAGGTGGTTCTTTAATAAATACGGTGGTTGGGCAATGATTGGTTTGGTCCTTGGGCTCATATTGATTATGTTGCTCTCGGGCTGCGCCACGGCGCCGAACGGTGTTCAGCGGGGAGTGCTCCATGTAGTGAACCAGTCGGATACCGTCTCTACGACGGTGACCAATGGGGTCACTAACATCGTGTCTATCTCTAACGCCTCAAAGCAGGGGTTTATCAAACCCCACCTGAGTTTGTGGGGGTTGATCTTTGGAGACAGTCCAACGCCGACTGCAATACCATCAGAGCAGAGCGTGAAGGAAGGCCAGTCGGCGCCACAGATTACCGTGGTAGAGTCGCCGTATCCGCAGAACCCGTATGGGTTGCACGGTGGGTACGGTGGTGGGTATGGGTACCCCTCGTACCCCTATACTCGCATTTATTACAACGGTGGTGGGTATCGGACCCTGTTTGGGCATCGGTATCGCTCCAACAACTGACGGGGCGGGATTTCGCGAAGGCGTGTCTAACAAGACACGCCTTTTTATTTTTTAAATCCTCCCCCCTCCCCCTCCTTTATAAAGGAGGGGGAGCGAGGGGGTGGATTTTTTGGTAAGGTGGTGGGGTATGAAAAAGGTGTTGTGTGCGAGCATTGTTGAAATGGAGCGTTTCGCGCGCGAATTCATTTCTGGTTTCTCGCCGTCCAAAGACCGCGTCACCATTGTTGGTTTGTATGGCGACCTCGGGAGCGGCAAGACAGCGTTTGTTCAACAAGTTGCAAAAATGCTTGGTATACAGAATTCAATCCAAAGCCCCACCTTTGTGATTATGAGAAAGTATCCAATACAAAATCCCCCCTTCATCCCCCCTTTAGTAAAGGGGGGAAAGAGAGGGGATTTTTTCTTGATTCACATTGACGCCTACCGCCTTGACTCCGGCGCTGATCTAGAAAAACTCGGGTGGCGCGAACTCGCCGCTGACCCCCGCAATCTTATATGTATAGAATGGGCAGACCGCGTCGCCGATATTTTGCCTTTTGGTCACGCCAAACTTCACTTTCGTTTTGTCAATGAAACAACTCGGGAAATTGGAGTAGAATAGAGGAATGGCGGGGAAAAAACGGTTGGTACTCATAGACGCGCATGCGATACTGCATCGCGCGTATCATGCATTGCCCCAATTCTCAAACAGCAAGGGCGAGCCGACGGGGGCGCTCTTTGGGCTCGCGAGTATGCTTATTAAGATTGTTGCGGATTTGAGACCGGACTACTTGGCGGCGGCGTACGATTTGCCCACTCCTACCTTTCGGCATGCTGCGTACAAAGAATACAAGGAGGGCCGCGCGAAAGCTGACCAGGCGCTCATCGCGCAACTTATACGCTCCCGCGAAGTGTTTGGCGCGTTGGCTATCCCTCTCTATGACCACGAGGGTTTTGAGGCCGACGATATTCTCGGAACGATTGTTGAACAGTTGAAGAATTCCGATGTTGATGTGATTATCGCATCGGGTGATATGGATACATTACAGTTGGTGGAGGGGAAGCGTGTACAGGTCTACACGCTACGAAAGGGTATTAAGGATATCGTGCTGTATGATGAGGAAGGGGTGAAGAGACGCTTCGGTTTTGTTCCATTACTTTTATCCGATTACAAGGCGCTCGCGGGCGATGCGTCGGATAATATAAAAGGGGTGAAGGGAATTGGAGAGAAAACGGCGGCGGAGTTGGTAGTGCGATTTGGCTCTCTGGAACGGATATATAAAAATTTCAAAAAGATACATCCCCGCGTGGCGGCGCTTTTGGAGAAAGGGAGAGAGGACGCGGAGTTTAGCAAAGTACTCGCGACGATTCGCCGCGATGCACCGATTGTTTTTTCGCTTCCACCAAAGCCGTGGCGCGTGTGGGTGGATGTGGGGAAGGCAGAGCAGTTGTTTAGCGAATTGGAGTTTCGCGCGTTGGGAGGAAGGTTGCGCGAGGTGGTGGGTGTGGGGAAGGTGGAGAAAGAGGGAGAAGATGGGGTGATAGATCGCGAACTCGCTGTTGCGCTCTGGCTTATCAATTCCAACTTGACCGACCCGACGATGGAAGATTGTTTTGCTTTTGCGCAGACGCGCGATGTAGCTAGTGCGCGAGCAAAAATCTTCGCTGAAATAAAGGCGCGTTCGCTCTCGCGAGTGTGGGAGGAGATAGAGCGGCCGCTTATATCGATTGTAGAGCGCATGAACGCGCGGGGTGTGGCGATTGATACGGCGTACTTGACTAAGCTCTCGCGCGAGTATCACGCAGAGCTCTCGGCGCTTGAGCGCGCTATTTGGAATTTGGCGGGGGCGGAATTGAATATCAATTCTCCCAAACAACTCAGCGAGCTCCTTTTTGTAAAGTTGGGACTGAAGGTCGCGCGACAGAAAAAGACCCCGGGTGGCGCGCTCTCTACCAAAGAGAGTGAATTGGAGAAATTGCGCGCGGCGCATCCGATAGTGGAGAAGATTTTGGAGTACCGCGAGTTTCAGAAATTGCTCTCTACCTATATAGACGCCTTGCCGAAATTGGTGGGGGAGGACGGGCGGCTCCACGCCAATTTCCGCCAAGCGGGGACGACGACGGGGAGGATGTCATCCGAGAACCCGAATGTGCAGAATATTCCTATCCAAACGGAACGGGGAAGGCGGATTAGAAACGCATTTGTCGCCGCTTCGGGTTTCGCGCTTGTCGCGTTTGATTATTCGCAAATAGAGTTGCGCGTAGCGGCAATACTCTCCGGCGACGAAAAAATGAGCGCGGCGTTTCGCGCAGGAGAAGATATTCATACGGCGGTGGCGGCAGAAGTTTTTGGGGTGCCGCAGGGTGAGGTGACTAAAGAAATGCGCCGACGGGCAAAGGTGATTAACTTCGGGATTCTCTATGGAATGGGGGTGAATGCCTTGCAGGCGTCGCTCCAGAGCAACCGCGGCGAAGCACAGCAATTCTTGAGTGATTACTTCGCGCGTTTCCCCACACTTGCCGCATTTCTGGAGGAAACAAAAGCGACGGCGCGCACGCGCGGGTATACCGAAACGCTTTTTGGTCGTCGGCGTTCTTTTGAGGCGCTCAACTCGGCAATTCCCTACATTCGCAGTGGCGCGGAGCGGCAAGCAACCAATGCACCGATACAGGGTACAGCGGCGGATATTGTAAAGCGTGCGATGGTTCAGGTGGACGAGTTTATGAGGAAGGAAGGATTAGAAAAAGATATATTTTTGGTTTTGCAGGTGCATGACGAACTGGTGTATGAAGTCAAAAAAGAACGCGTGAGAGAAATTGCGCCGCGTATCACAGAAATTATGGAACAAGCGGTGCCGCTAGAACTTTCGCGCGGTGTGCCGATTGTGGTGGATATGTCGGTGGGTGATCATTGGGGGGAAATGAAGAAGTTGGTAGTCGGTAGTCAGTAGTCGGTAGTAAGAAAAATAATGTTACATTTTTATTATGGAACAGATGGTGAAGCCGCGCGCGCGCAAGCGCGCGCGCGGCTTGCCGCATTGCGGCGCGCACATCAAGACGCGGAAGTATTTGTATTGCGCCCCGAGAGCTTTTCGGCCGGACATTTTGGCGATCTGGTTGTGGGGACGGGGCTTTTTGCGCGCGCCGCGTTGGTACACACAGATTCTCTGTTTGAAAACGAAGAAGCGAAAGCGTTTTTTGTTGAGCATCTCGGAGATATCGTTGCGTCGCCAAATATATTTGTGTGTGCCGAGGGGGTAGTTGATGCAGAGACCGTGCGCGCGATAAAAAAGGAAGCGAGCGAAGTGCAGGAATATAAAAAGGCAAAGGTGGCTCCGGAGTTCAATATCTTTGCGCTCGCGGATGCGCTCGCGGCACGAGACAAAAAACAGGCATGGACGCTCTATGTTCAGGCGCTCGCCACCGGTCTTGCTCCCGAGCAAATTTGCGGGACGCTTTTTTGGAAAGTGAAGTCGCTTCTCACTGCTCCGTATCCCACGCGTAACTGGAAAGCGGAGGAGTTGCGCACGCTCTCGGCGCGTTTGGTCGCGCTCTACCACGATTCCCATCGCGGCAAACACGATTTTGATATTGCACTGGAGCGTCTTGTGCTGACACTCTAAAGAGAAAAAAATCAACCCCGCGCTCTACCAGAGAGGCGGGGTCGCGTGTCAGTACAAGTGGGCGAATCGAATCGCGGCTCGTACCTTGGTGGGTGCGAGGAAGGCGATGGAGCCCAGGAATATCGCATCGGCGCCGGCATCAAAGACATGTCCAGTGTCGTAAGGAGAGACAATACCTCCGCCGGCGATGAGGGGGATTTGTACCCCGAGTGCGCGCACCCTTCGGAGCCACTCCAAAAGGAACGGGAGGAGCGGCGCGCCCGAGAGCCCGCCGGGGAACCCGGGGAATCGCCGCGCAATCGGTGACTCGTCTGGTTTGTCCG